>Ga0080064_1000444_pt1 | contig 110339 bp, 117 predicted proteins | sample Subgrocontami54m_FD_69260 | JGI IMG/M metagenome (GOLD analysis project Ga0080064, IMG submission 69260) | Subsurface groundwater microbial communities from S. Glens Falls, New York, USA - GMW46 contaminated, 5.4 m (SPADES assembly) (version 2) ...
TTTTCTTAAAAGGAAGCCGCCTCTCGCCTTTGCCGCCCATTCCTTTTTTGAATTCCCCCCGCCGAAAAAATCAGAATGGAAACGAGCGGCAAGGCGAGAGGGCGGGACGCGCGGTACTCCGCGCGTTGGGCGGGATTCAGAGCATTGGCACACAATCGGAGCGTACTTGGCGGGTTCAAGCCACCACGCACGCGGAGCGTGCGAAGTCAGGGGTTCTGTTTGAAATGGGTTCTAACTTTTTGATACAATGACCACAGGTTTATGTCCGAATATAGTAGCGCCTGGAAAGTTGTATATGCTACATATCCGCGTTTCTTGCGCGTGTTGGAACGCATCGGATTTCATTCCGGCAGACAGCCATACGTCCTTGGCGTCTTGCATTCAAAGTATCGACCAGAAGATTTGCAAGCACATTTACTGGCGCATGGATTTGAACCGGCACTGTTGGCGTGGAAGGATTCGGACGAGATCCTCAGTTTGCGCAAGGTTGATAAGCATGTGTATCAATTGCACCTTCGCCTTTATTCTGATGGTGAAATTAGAGGACATTACGAATATTCTTCTGAAGGAAATCCCGTCGGGCACGTTTTTAACTCAGCGTTTCGTAAAGGCGATGACGTTTTCATCCCCCTACTAGATGGCTACCTGGGTCGATAATATACACGAAATCCACCTCTCGCCATTGCGCAATTTTAGCCTTCATGTACACTCGCGGTGTAATGTACGTTTCCATGCGTAAAGGGGTTTAGCGCCTCGCGAGAGCAGGGAAGGGTCGGTTTACATTTTTTAGAGAAAACAAGCAAGAACATAGCATGGCAAAGAAGTTGTACGTCGGCGGTCTGCCTTACAGCACCTCCGACAGCGAGCTCAAGGATGCATTCTCGCAGGCCGGAGCCGTCGAATCAGCCGTCATCATCATGGACAAGATGAGCGGCCGTTCGAAAGGCTTTGGTTTCGTGGAAATGTCGTCCGACGCTGAAGCGCAGGCTGCTATCGACATGTGGAATGGCAAAGACTTTGGCGGTCGCACATTGACCGTCAATGAGGCCCGTCCGATGGAGGAGCGCCCGCGCGGAGGCGGTGGAGGCGGTGGCTACCGAGGTGGTGGCGACCGCGGCGGATACGGCGGCGGCGACCGAGGTGGTCGCAGCTGGTAAGCTTCGGGGATATTCCCAAAGCTTTCCGATTCCGAGGCTCGGAAGAATAAAAGCATAGCTTTCATTCTCCGCTCGCCCTACGTCGTCGGTAATTCGCATTCCGTTTAGATCAAAACGCGCCGCACTTGTGCGGCGCGTTTTGATTTTGGCGCTATCCACAAAACCCTCCCCGCTGTACGCATCATTGCCCGCCGCATCGTTCATAATAGAGACGTGATCTGGAGCAAGCTTTTCGGATGGGGGATCGCTATTTATGCGGTCGTTTTTCTCGCGTGGAGCATACTGGTCATCCATGGATACATTGAAGGTCTCTCTCCTCGCATTGCACTCGCTCTTACACTTGCCGCGGTCCTCGTCGTGGCAGCGAGGGATCTGCGCATGCGACATTGGTACGATGTTCTCCCATATTCAGTGGGGTGGATGCTGATAGCTTTCATTTTCGACCTTGTTTGCGCTGTCTCCGTCTCGGGGTGGGCGGTCTGGAGCGATTGGAATATTTGGGTGGGGTATGGCATGGTCGTCATCCTTCCGTTGATCATACCGAGCGCACATCATCAGCAGCGCACAGGTCGCCACATCACGTGATATGGCATTTATAGCACCGACGCGTCTGCCTGGTGATCCTGCATCGTATCTGCGCACGCACCGCTACCTCGTCCGAGCGGCGAGCGCGATCTTGAGCGTGTTTCTCTGGATCTTTATCTTTCAGTACTTCTCAGCATTTACTACCGTCGGTCGTGCGCTGATACAAACGCTCCTGCTCTACGCGCTCGCGCAGACCATAGCTATCTTGCTTATTCCTTTCGCCATGCGGCGTATGCGTGGAGGTATGCGCCGGGGACTGGTCTACGGTACGCTCACACTGATCGCCGCACTCGTCTATAGCGGAGTCCTTCTGGGTGGTCTGTTTCCCAATGGCACGGCGATGATAGGCATACTGCTCGGCGCATACGGGGCACTCTATCGAGTACCCTACACGATAGAGCATGCGGTGATGGGATCGCAAGAAAGATCCGGGCTGTTCGGGGAGATGCTGCTGGCGGCGCTTCCATTTCTTACCGGCATTGCACTCACGCGTGGCATCCCAGCACACACAGTATTCTTCGAATCTGCATTACTGCCGCTGCTCGCGCTTGTACCGCTTTTCCTTGTGCCGAATGTTCACGAGACTTTTTCGTGGGGCTATCGGGAGACGTTCGGTCACCTCGTGGCGCCTGAAAATCGCGGCGTGCTGCTGCGTTCACTATGGCAGGGGATCTCCGCTGCGCTGCTTTTTCTGGCGTGGCCGCTCATCCTCCTTTTTACAACGCCTTCATACCTTGTCCTTGGCGCGGCTTTTTCGGCGACGCTTTTCACTGTCTTCCTTTTTCGCGCATCCACGCGACCAGCGGTGGTGGAACAGCATGCCGACGGCGGTACCTATCTCGATGAATACACATCGCTCAAAGAAATGGGCCTTGCGCTAGGTCGGCTCGTGCTCTGCTTTGCACTTGTCGCGCTCGTGCTCTTATTTCAGTAGGGTTGCGATCACCTCTTTCACGTCGTTGCCGTTGGCGCGACCGGCCATCTCCTTCATAATGGCACCGGTGAGCTTGCCTATTCCTGAGGCATCGGTAACGCCGAGTTCCGCGATCTTCGCTTTGGCCACCTTTTCAATCTCTTCGCGACTTGCCATCTGCGGCAGGAATTCTTCGATTATTTTCAACTCACCCAGCTCTTTGCTTGCCAGTTCGGTACGACCTCCTTTTTCGTATTGCTCCGCCGCCTCCTTGCGCTGTTTGCCGAGCCTCTTTAAGACCGTGATAGCCTCGTCATCTGAAAGTTCCTCCGTCGGTTTGCGGCCCTTGGCCACGAGCTCATTGGTGAAAGCGGCCAAGGCGCCGCGTAAGGTTTCTACTCTAAGAGCGTCACGGGCCTTCATTGCCGCTGTCATGTGGGATCTGATATCAGCACTCAACATAGGCCAAATATAGCACATGGTAGAATCCGAGCATGGAAGTGTTTATCGTTATTTTGCTCGTAGCAATTCTCATTGCTGTCGGCTACTCCATTTTTGGCCGCACAACAGTTCAAGACACGCAAGGGATGGTCTTGCTCCAGCAGAGGATACAGGAGCTTGAGCGGAGTCTAGAAAACAAGCTCGGCGAGGGGACGAAGAACATGTACGAATCGATGAAAACGCAGTTCGGCGAATCTCAGCGACTCGCGAGTGATATTCGTGACCTCGTCGCAAAACAGCTCACCGAGGTACGCGTGGAGCAGACCAAGACCAACGAGGCCACGACACGTTTTATGACTATCGCGGAGCAGCTTGCGAATCTTGAGAAAGTTCTGAAGCACCAAAAGCAGCGGGGGAATCTCGGCGAAGCTTCGCTTGAGCTTATTCTCTCCAATATCCTGCCGCCGGGGTCATACAAAATGCAGTATGAGTTTCCGGGTGGAGAAACGGTGGACGCCATCATTCAGACCAAAGAAGGGGTCATCCCAATAGACGCTAAATTTTCACTCGATAATTACCAGCGTCTGGTGAATGCGATAGACGATGCGCAGCGCGCAGACCTCGAAAAACAATTCAAAAATGATCTCAAAATGCGTATCGACGAGACCGCAAAGTATGTGCGAGTGAAAGACGGCACGCTGCCCTTCGCCTTCATGTACATACCAGCCGAGGCTATCTACTACGACCTCCTCATCAACGAGGTCGGCTCAGTCAAAGTGAACACGCGCAACCTTATTGATTACGCGTACAACGAAAAGAAAGTCATCATCGTGAGCCCCACCACCTTCGCCGCATACTTGCAATCGGTCCTCTACGGCTTCAAGGCCTTCAAGATTGAGGAAACCGCAAAAGACATCGCTAAAAATGTCGAGGCGCTTGGGCGACACCTGAATGCATATCAGGATTATTATAAGAAGCTCGGCAATTCGCTCTCTACGACGGTCAATCATTTCAACGCAGGGTCTAAAGAACTTGGCAAAATAGACAAAGATGTCATGCGTATTACCGGTGAGTCGGCAGAGCTTGAAACAGAGCAGTTAACGCGGCCATCGCTTGCACTTGACGAATAATCGAGCTATATTTCTCGCTTCTATGGCCAAGATAGCTATCATACAGACGGGCGGCAAGCAGTACGTCGTTGAGAGCGGCACTGTTCTGAGCGTCGAGAAATTGCCTGCACAGAAAGATGGAAAGATCACCTTTGACAAAGTGCTTATGCTTGACGATGGCAAGAGCGTCGACGTCGGTGCCCCCCACATTTCTGGCGCAAAAGTTTCCGCTGAATTGGTGAGCGAAGGGCGCAGCAAAAAGATAAGCGTCATCCGCTACCGCCAAAAGAGCCGCTATTTCAAGAAAAAGGGTCACCGCCAAGCGTTTTCGAAAGTGAAAATAACTGCACTCCCATAGGATCCGAGGGGTGGAATCTTTCGGACTAGCGGCTGACACCCTGCAGAGCCGTTAAAGGTCGGTTTTCATGGGCGTACAAAATCTGTTACGGTAATCGCAGGCACTCCAATGGAATGGAGAGAAAGATGGAACCGCGAGTTACCTTCGAGCGAGCCGCTGATCACTGTGGGCAACAGACCTGGATTTGCAGCAGTTTGCCGATCGAGCCTAAGAGTATCTTCCGCCTGATACGGAGCGCCGGTACACAAATCGGAGGGACTGCTGAACATTTGATATCGACGCGTTTATCAAAAATTGCATCTGGACCAATGCGATATCGGGTCGGATTCATAAATGTCTCAACATTGCCAGCAGGGCTGAGGTATCGAGACATTGACGGGCTGATCTCATCTCATGCATGCAGCATTCCATCCATTCGGGTTGCAATTGATCTTGCGACCATGGCAGAAGCTATTTTGCCATACCCGCATATTCTCATATGGCATCATCACGTCCGCTTGCCACGACCTGGTAACCCAGGGAAGGATGCGCCGTATAGGCTTATGGTATCGGGCGGCAAAGATGGACTCGCTTTATCTGCGCTGAGAACCGAAGGCTCATCAAGAATATGGAGAAACGTCAATGCGTACGCCTTCGTCGTTCCTTAGCTGATTCTGCTTGTTTGGGCGAGCCGGGGGTATACGAAATACCTCCGGCAAATTTATTTTCTGCTCTCGAAGGCGCTTTTGATCGTCTCGGGGTCCGCGTACTCTAACTCGCTGCCGGTCGAAAGGCCGCGGCCGAGCGATGTTATTTTGATCGCGGGGAATTGATGCGTCAACTTTTCATGCAATTGGGTAGCCGTGGCGTCCCCCTCCGGGTTGGCAGGGAAGGCCAAGATGATCTCCCGCAATCCATCCCGTTTCGGAAGGGAGCTCAGGAGCTGCTTGATACGCAATCCGTTGGTCTTGTCGCTGGCGAGTGAAATGGTCCCGCCGAGGACAAAATACATACCGCGATAGGTACCGCTCCGCTCCAGAGCAGCAAGATCGGCATCACCTGCCACGACCGCCATCTCGGTATGATCGCGCTGCGGGTTGGCGCAGACGCTGCATACTTTCCCATTATCAGCGTGGAAGCGAAAGCACATTGAGCACTGTCGCACCGATCCACCGAGCTCTTGAATGGCGTCAGAGAGTTCACGACGAAGAGCGGGGGACCCGCGCAAGAGGAACTGCACAAATCGTTGCGCCTGCCGAGGCCCGATGCCCGGGAAGCGTTCAAAAAGCGACGTAAGGCGGTCGATGGGGCTCACCCTGTTAGAAATGCTTCGTTCTCTTTCTACCATGACTGCTGATTGTAGGGCGCATTTCTAACAGGGCAAGTTGCTAGAACGGCGTAGCCTCTTCGACTTCGGTCTCCGGCGTGAAATCTCCGAAATCACTCTTCTCGATCGAGCGGAAGGTCGTCTTCTCTTCATCGAAACGCAGGTCGATCTTGCCCACCGGACCGTTGCGGTGCTTTTCAATTAAAATTTCCGCGATGTTGTTTTTCTCATTCGTGCTCCGATCTCCCATCATATCTTCGCGATGTATAAAAATGACGACATCGGCATCCTGCTCGATCGAGCCGGAATCGCGCAGGTCAGAGAGGCGTGGGCGGCCGCGGCGCTGCTCCACTGCGCGCGAAAGCTGAGAGAGCGCGAGCACAGGCACTTCCAATTCACGGGCCATTGCTTTCAGCGAGCGAGAGATCTCAGTCACCTGCTGGACGAGGTTGTCGCTGCCGCGCGAATAGGTCGGTGTGATGAGCTGCAAATAATCGACGATAATGAGACCTAGATCCTTTTCCATCTTGAGACGCCGCGCGACGCTGCGCATTGCGAGCACGGTCGAAGAGGCCTTATCGTCGATAAATATCGGCGCTTCAGACAGGTCTGCGAGCGCTCCTTGGAGGCGCTCAAAATCCTCGTCTTTGGTGATGCGCCCCGTGCGCAGCTGCCAAGAATTCACTCCTGCTTGCGCGGCGAGCATGCGATCGACGAGCTGCTGCGACGACATTTCGAGCGAAAAAATGCCCACGGCGGTGCCGTGCTTGGTCGCGGTCTGTCGCGCGATATCGAGCGCGAGCGCGGTCTTACCCATCGAAGGTCGCGCCGCAAGGATGACAAGGTCTGATTTTTGGAATCCAGACAACAAGTTGTCGAGATCCTTGAACCCGCTCGGGACACCGCGCATGCCGCCTTCGTGCTTTTGCAGATGTTCGAGCCGTTCCATCGCCGGGGCGAGCTCATCCTGGAGCGCTTTGAAAGCGCGCAATGAGGGCGCGTTGGAAACAGCAAACACGGCAGCCTGCGCCTCATCGAGCAAGACCTCGACATCTCGCTCTTCTTGAAAACCAAGCTCGCCGATCTTGGCGGCCGCGTCGATGAGGGCGCGCAAGACGAATTTGTTCTGCACGACGCGTGCGTAGTGCCCGGCACTTCCGGGGGACGCAGCGGCCCCCACCAGCTCCGAGAGATACGCCGCCCCGCCCACGTCCTTCAGTTGTTTCCGTTCCTTGAGCTTACTGCTCACGGTCGATACATCGACGGGCTCACCCTTCTCGTGAAGCGAGAGCATCGCGTCGTAGATGGTGCGGTGCACCCCGCCGTAGAAAGAATCAGTGCCGACGATATCGACGACCTCATAGATGGCGTTGCCGGAGAGCATCAGGGCGCCCAGGAGGGCCTTCTCCATATCGATATCTTGCGGAGGGACGCGAGGATTGGCTGCGGACATAGAGCGAGTTTATCACGATAGCCGATACATCTGGGCTTTTGGGATCGACCAAGAACTGTGCTTTTTCTGGGGAAAACAGGGCGATTTGACAGTTGGTGAAGGGTTTGTTATAACAATAAGCACATATATACGGCTTTCTTTAAAAAGATCATTTTATGCTTTCATTTCAGCCCAAAAACGTCGCAAAAGACCTTCTCACAGACCTCCCCGACCGATCAAGGCGAGTGCTTTCCGACCGTTTTGGCCTCTCTGGCAAGGGCGAGCGCCGAACGCTTGATGCGATCGGCAAAGAGTACGGCATCACCCGCGAGCGCATCCGTCAGATCGAGAACCATAGCATTCTGGCGGTCCGCGAATCCGGCGCCTACGACACTCACAAGCCAAGCTGGGAAAACCTCGTGCGCACCATCAATACGCTCGGCGGCGTCGTTGCCGAGGTCACCATTCTCTCCGAGCTCGGCAAACAAGAGGCCGACCGCAATACACTTGTCTTTCTTCTGACGGTGGGAGAACACTTCAGCGACCGTCGCGAAGACAGCGATTTTCGTGCCCGTTGGCATACCGAGGATCAGCTTGCTGAGCAAGTGGAGAACGCATTGACCGGGCTCTATCAATCGCTTGAGCCCAACAAGCTCATGTCTGAAGAAGAATTTCTTGAGCTGTTCGCGAAATATTTGAAGCAAGAGGGAGTAAAGAACCGACCGCCGGAGGTCCTTGGCCGCTGGCTCGTCATTTCAAAGCGATTGGGCAAGAATCCGCTCGGCGAATGGGGTCGCATGGATTCACCGCACGTCCGCATCAAGAATACGCGCGATTTTGCATATCTGACGCTCAAGCGCCACGGAAGTCCAATGCACTTTACCGAGGTCGCCAAGGGCATCGAGCGCCTTTTCGGGCGTGAGACGCATCCGGCCACGACCCACAACGAACTCATCAAGGATGGTCGTTTCGTACTCGTCGGAAGGGGCTTGTATGCACTCAAGGAGTGGGGGTATGAGCCGGGCGTCGTACGCGATGTCATCAAGGGTATTCTCGAGCGGGAGGGCCCGCTCTCACGAGCCGACATCGTCGAGCGCGGGAAGCGCGAACGCTACGTGAAGGATGCGACGATCGCGGTCAATTTGCAATCGACCGCATTCACGCGCATGCAGGATGGTCGCTACGCGCTGGCCCGGTGAGTAAGAAATGACATGACACTGCGCAAGCGTTCGACTCGGCAAGAGTCGGCTTGTCTTAGAGGAAGTTCGGGCCTCGCTAAAACTGCAGTGGCAGCGTATGCGCAATGTCATTTCTTTACTACCGGGCTGGCCAAGAAGTAAACCGATGCCGGTTTTCGAGCTCCTCGGCTCAGCAATGGGAAAGCGCGCTTTCGCATTGCGCTCGCCCTACGTCGCCCGTAGTTTTTGATGCTACAATTCCGTGATGTCCGGAAAAAGTTTCGGAGAAAAGTACGGCGAAAACGTGCAGAAGGTGTTGTACCTTGGTTTCAACCCGCTCGTTCTCGATTCGTTTGTCGAATACATGGGAGCAAAGGGGGTGTCTCGCGGGATGGTGCTGTGGATCTTATATATCGGCATGTATTTCGTATTGGCGCTCCAAATACCGCACATCGCCCTTTTCACGGTCGAGTGGCTCGTTGGTCTGGCACCGATATGGCTCCCGTGCATCCTGTACTACTCGGCCTATCGCGCGTGGATCTGGTACATTCAATCATTCTACATCGCGGGACAAGAAGACGTCTTGCTCGAAGTAAAGATGCCGCGCGACATCATGAAATCGCCGCGTGCAATGGAGCTGGTACTCATCCCCCTTAGTCAATCGAGCGGGGAGACGACGATCATCCACCGTGCATGGCAGGGCGGTGTGCGACCTTTCTGGTCGTTCGAGATCGCCTCGTTCGGCGGCGATATACATTTTTACATTTGGACCTGGAAAACATGGCGCAATACGGTCGAGTCGTCCATCTATGCCTACTATCCGGAAGTGGAACTGCACGAAGTCGAGGATTATTCGAAGAAATTCCGCCTCGATCCAAAAGAGCAGGAATTTTATGCGACCGACTGGCGTCTTGAGACATACATGACGGAGACCATCCCTGGAGGGCCCGGAGGAGGTGAGAATTTTAAGATCAATGCGTACCCCTTAAGGAGTTACATCGATTTTGAGCTGGATAAAGATCCAAAGGAGGAATTTAAGATAGATCCATTGGCGCAGATGCTCGAATTTCTGGGCGGCATCCGGCCCGAAGATCAGATATGGGTGCAGATCGTCGTGCGTGCTACATGGTGGCGAGGTATTTTCCGTATAGATAACGACGACAGGCATTGGAGAAATATGGTCAAAGAGGAGGTGGAAAGGGTCCGCAAACAGTCATTGATCGCGTGGACCGATGAAGAAGTGGCACTGTATGGGCGCACGCCTCGTGCCACGCCCACCTGGCGCCACGGCGTCCAGATCGAAACAATGGAGCGACATTTGGGTAAATATCCTTTTGATGTCGGCATCAGAGGATGGATAGTCACCACGGCAGACCTGCCTTCAAATTACTGGCAGGGCATGAGGTGGATGTGGAGAGCCGTGGGCAATCCCAATTACATGACCCACTTGCGGCCGCGCAGATGGCATCCGCCGTTCGACTGGCCGTGGCAAGATTTCAACAACATCCGATGGAATACTACAGCGCGCCGTTTCCTTGATGCGTACCGCAGACGCCTCTTCTATCACTCGCCCTGGATCATTCCCACCAACATCCTTACCAACGAAGCGATCGCGACGATCTGGCACCCGGTAGCGCGCGCGGTCACGACCCCCGGTATCGAACGCATTCCAGCGAAGAAAGTATCGCCACCCTCGAACTTACCGATGTAGCATGAACACAGAAGAATTTGCCCAGTGGCTTGAGCGGGTATTTGAGGCGACGCATCGCCGCCTCGTGGAGCTTTCTGAGCATTGGAAACAGCATACGAATCGTCGTACAATCGTCGTTCTCATTCTCGGCGGCTGCGCGATCGCCTACGCATATATCTATTGGATCCAGCCGCCCGATACGTTCCCGACCGATCAACTCGTCACCGTGCCAAACGGCGCGACCGTATCTGAGATCGCGGAGGTCCTGCAGGAGGATGGCGTGATCCGCTCAGGCACCGCATTTCGCATTATCGTTACGCTTCTTGGAAAGCAACGCCAGCTGCATGCGGGTGATTATCTTTTTAAAGAGCCGGAAGATGTGTTCTCTGTCGCGCGCGCGGTTTCTATCGGCGCATACGGGCTCGAACCCTTCCGCATCCGCGTCTCAGAAGGTGCGACGACAAAAGAAATGGCGCGTATCTTTAGCAGACAACTACAGCGTTTCAATACAGATGACTTCTTGGCTAAGGCCGCGCCGATCGAAGGATACTTATTCCCCGACACGTATTTTTTTCTGCCCAACGCGACTGCCGACACCATCATTCAGACGATGCGGCAAAATTTCGATACACAAATAGCGGCCATACAGCCCGAGACCGCAAGTTCCACGCACTCGATGTCCGACCTTGTCATCATGGCATCTATCCTCGAGCGCGAGGGTCGCGCGCTGGGAGACAGGCGATTGATCGCGGGCGTTTTGTGGCGGCGGCTCAGGATCGGTATGGCACTGCAAGCCGATGCGACGATGATCTACACGCTCGAGCGTGGAGAGCCCATCACGCCCAAAGTGCTCGCCACCGATTCCCCCTACAATACGTATCTACATAAGGGCCTGCCGCCTACTGCGATCGGAAGCCCGTCGCTCATTTCGCTTGAAGCTGCGGCAACGCCGATCGACAAAGGCTATCTCTACTATTTGGCAGACTCCCACGGCGTGACCCACTACAGCAAAACCTACGCGGGCCAATTGGCGAATGAACGATTATACTTCGGCCAATGAGTCCCGTTAGAAATTGTGTGCGCATAAACACCGATCTTCATTCGGGGTCCGATTTTATTATCATTAACCAAATTGGATGCGCATCCTGTCAACATGCGTCCAATTTCTAACGGGATGAGCCTACGTGCACGCGTTTTTGTAGCAACATACACGAATGAGGGGCTTAAGTTCCAAATGCTTTTAGGCCCGCTCAAGTTTGAGCCAAGCAAGAGGGGACGGAGGCCTGTACTGCCGGTTGCCACGATTTAAACCAAGACCGCCCGAAAGGCGGTTTTTGGATACCGTTTTCACCGCTTGGTTGCCCCTGTGGCGAGCTTTGTGCCGAGAGTAAGAGCTTCGCACCAATTGAGACACTGACGAGCCGTAAGACGAAATTTGAAAGCTTGGGACGATTTGCTTAACTTTCAAAAGATTAAGCAAATATGACCGACTTGGTTTAGCTAAAATTAATTAAGAAGTTATACATCCCCATTCCGCATACTCCCTGTAGTGGCTGTCCGGCCGTGGGAGTTCCGATGTCGATAGTATCTTCGCCTGTTTGAGGCAATATTTTCTGGTAGCCAAGAGATCGGATGACGAGAGATGCTGAACAATCATATGTGCCGTTTGTTTTTACAACTAGTTTTGTTGGGATTCCGGCTTTTGCCGTTGAGACTTTAGGTGAATATCCTGCTTTAGCATCGATCGTGATGTACTGAACACCGTCTTTAATCTCGACGTTTTGAGCTGATTGAGTCGATGTTGAACCGGTGTTGTTTTTTGATCCACCAATGAACACAATGCCGATACCGACAACAAGGGCCAAGGTGAGGATGATTGAACCGGTTTTGTTCATAAGGTAATTATATATTAAACAAAGGATTGATAATACCGATTCCTGCGAGACCAGCGAGCAATGCAAATATGCCGAGTCCAATTACAACGATCCCAGCAGATTTAAAGAAAAGCGGAGCATGTTTTGAATGAGCAAATGATACTGAACCGAATGAAAGAAGCGCAAGCATTGGTAGAGTGCCGAGGGCAAAAGAAAACATAATGAGCAGTCCTGACATAAACGATCCACTGGAAAGCGCGGCGACTTGCATCGACTGTGTGAATCCACAGGGCAGAAAGAATGTGCCGACACCAATAAGGATCGGGGCAAACGTCGCATGTTCTACTTTCCTAAAGAAAGAGAATATCCCAGTCGGTAAGGTTAATTTGCTCTTTTTGAATACACCGATCAGATTAAGCCCGAGCAGAATCATCACCGCAGATGCTATGAGTCCAAGAATTGCAGAGAATAGAAAATTTATACCAAGTGCCTCTCCAATAAGTCCGAGTAATCCGCCAAGAAGAGCAAAGCCGATCAATCGTCCGGCGTGGAAAAGAATGAATGGTTTTTTTGTCGATCCGCCGTCATCTTGAACAACTTTTGCCGAGAGTGAAAGTACCAGTCCTCCAACTATTGCCAAACAGCTGGAGACCGAAGCAATAAGACCAATGATAAAACTAGTGGCCGGTGTTGTGGCACCACCAATGCCAAGATTAAGGATGCCTGATTTTTGAAATATGAAAAACAGGATCAAGAACACAAGACCGATCGGTATCGCTTTCCAGATAAGATCGTCAGATTTCTTTTCCAGAACAATCTTCTCAACTGAAAGTGTGTAGCCATTCGGCTTTATTTTGCTCGTCAGTAGTTGCGCCATTTCCTCGGCACCCTGCTCGCTTTCCGTCTCGATAGTCACTGTCTCTTTTTTTAAGTTGACCTGCGAGCTTTTAATAAAAGATAGTTCACTCAAGACATCCTCGATCAAGATTTTGCATGATGCACAATGAGTGCCGGTAACATGGAATGTGAGTATTTTCATAATTATAGTTTTAGATTCTTAAGTCGCAAAGAATTAGCTACGACCGTAACACTTTCAAATGCCATAATCGCACCTGCAACGGCTGGGCTTAACAGAAAGCCAAAGAACGGAAAGAGGATACCGGCCGCGATTGGAATACCGACCGAGTTATAACCAAACGACCAAATAAGATTTTGCCAGACTGTCCTGTTTGTTTTCTTCGCAAGATTGACCGCTTCAGCCACTTTACCGATGTCTCCCTTAAGAAGCACAATGTCCGAGCTTTCAATAGCAATATCAGAACCATCGCTCATTGAGATGGCTACATCAGCCTGTGCGAGTGCAGGAGAGTCGTTCACTCCGTCACCGATCATTGCAACTTTCAGTCCTTTTTTCTGGAGAGCTAATACAATGTTGAGTTTATCTTCCGGCTTTACATCGGTATACACGTCATCTATTCCAAGACTCTTAGCAACCGCTTCTCCGGTCTTTTTATGATCACCGGTAGCCATGATCACCTTTAGACCCAGTCGCTTGAGCTTTTCGATTTCTGCTTTAGCTTCGGGCTTTATAGTGTCGTGAATTTTTATGAGCGACAGTACTTCTTTGTCGTTCGAGAGATACAACTCACGACCACTCTCAAAGCGTCCGTCGTGGAAGTCTTTTCGTATCTGCTTTTCAGATTGTTTGATCGTCTCTCCGATATATCCGATTGACCCAAGATAATAGGCCATGCCGTTATGTATTGCCTCAAGACCATTGCCGGGCAATTCCGTAATGTCGGAAACTTTGAGCTCTTTTGCTTTTGTCTCTTTCAACCAGACGGCAATACTTGCCGAAACCGGATGCTTAGATGATTTCGTCATCGAGTAAATAAGGGATTGTTTGAAATTAGTATCGTCGATATCACACACGTGACCTTCGTCCTTGCAGAATATGCCTTCGATGGAGAGTTTGTTTTCTGTAAGCGTTCCGGTCTTGTCGAATACGATCGCCTGAACCTTTGAAAGGTTTTCAAGACTTTCGGCATTCTTAATGAGAATACCTCGGCGAGCACCAGTCCCAACACCGGTAATGATTGCAGTCGGTGTAGCGAGGCCGAGTGAGCAGGGGCATGCAATGACGAGCACGGCCATCGTGGTGGAGAGTGCAAAAGCAAACGCTTTAGCCAGCCCAAACGTCCCTGGTGCAAAGATCATCCATGAGGCAAAGGTGATCACTGCAAGTACGAGGACTACGTATACGAAGTAACCGGAAATTCTATCTGCGATTTTTTCAATCGGGGCTTTTGAATTCTGGGCTTCGTCAACGATCTTAATTATATGAGCGAGAGCCGTATCTTTCGCATCTTTTTCAACCTGAACCTTAATCAATCCCTGAAAATTCTGGGTCCCTGCAAAAACCATGTCGCCTGAAATCTTATCGACCGGCACCGATTCTCCGGTCAGATTTGACTCATCGATGCTCGATGATCCGTCTACAATCTTACCGTCGACCGGTATACGCTCATTCGGCTTAACGATAACGACATCACCGACCTCGACTTTCTCGATTGGGATCTCAATCTCTTTTCCATCACGCAGAACCGATGCCGTCTTACTGGTAAGTTCAGCAAGTTTCTGGAGTGATTCGTTGGTTTTTCTTTTCGCTCTTGCTTCAAAGAATTGTCCGAGAGCGATAAGCCCAATAACGATGATGACGACATCATAAAAGTTTGAGGTGACGCTGAGATATGGGGCAAGGGGTTTTTCAAAAGCGGTTACTGCAAATGAGTATATAAATGCAACGATCGTTGAAATGCCGACAAGCACATCCATGTTGGCTATGCCGGTCCGGAGAAATATCCATGTCGCTTTGATATACCTCCGGCCGATTCCGAATAGAACGAACGTCGCAAAGATCGGCATGAGATGATGAAATCCCTCGTATATGGTCTCCGGCATTTCCGGAATGATATTGTTGCTGGACAGCACATCCCAAAACATCATCACGAAAGAGAAAAGAACCATCGGGATGACGAACTTCATCTCAAGAGCCATGGATTTCTCCTTATTGTCTCCACCACTATGATCCATGCGAGCGTGATCCATCGTTGACATGTTCATTTCAGATGCAGATTTTGCAGTGTCTTCAAACGTGTATCCAAATGGCGAGATTGCACTGTTGATGGAATCGAGAGGAACTGCCGATCCTGAAAAAATCACTTTGGCTTTTTCTTGAGTTAACCCCACGGAAACGGATTCAACGCCTGGCACCTTTGCCACCTTTTTTTGGATGAGCGAGACACAGCTCGCACAATGCATCCCGTTTACTTTGTAGCTTTGTGTTTGCATATATTATTTTCGCTTAAGCTTATACACCTTGATGATCTCGTCCTTTGCCTTAGCCGTTTGACCGGATTTCATTTGGTGATGGACGCAGTGATCTAGATGATTCTCAAGCAGTAAATCCTCGACATTGGATAAACCCTGCTTCACGGCCGATGTTTGAGTGATCACATCGATGCAGTAGGTATCATTTTCAACCATTTTTTGAAGACCACGTACCTGTCCCTCAAGAAGCTTGAGTCGGCGAACGACTTTTGCTTTGTTTTTATCATCCATGTATTTCATATAAAACAAGTATACCCCCTAGGGGGTATACTGTCAAACCCAATCATGGCGATCTCTAATTTAAATAATTAATCCTTAAGCTCCGCGCCTCCGGCGTCTTTGAAAATCTGAAGGTGTGCTACCTGAAATCCCGGCGTACTGACTTGGATATCGAATTGTAATTTATTTTTTGAAGTAAAGTAAAGACCATCCTTATTTACACCAAAATGATCGACTTCATTTTTTCCGTCGAAGTGTACCGATTTTGACTCCCCACCTTTTAATACAAGACCTGTCAGTTTTTTATAGTACCCTTCGCTTTTTCCTGTTGTGAGATCGGCAATCGTGTAATACACCTCAAAGTTACTCATGTCTTTTGCAGAGGTATTCTTGAGAAGTAACTCGAGGTGGTCATCAGTTATCTTGCCTTGTGCATCAACGTTGTTTTCCACAAGACCAGAGACAATCGAAAGACCGCTCGCTGTCGCAGTATTTTTGATTTTGTTTGGATATGTGCCCGGCACGATGTCTTGCGGATCACTCGATACACCTGCGTCCTTCGTCGTGGTTGTTACAGGTGCTGGTTGCGATGTGCCATTTGATTTCACGAACACCAGTCCTGCAATGAGAGCAATTCCTACAATTCCAATGACGCTATACAGTATTTTATTGGTCATATTTTTAAGTTAATTTTTTAATTAATGGATAATTGTTCTACTCGACCTTTTGCCACAGAACTTGGCTTCTCGCAAATGCATACAATGATGCGAAACCGAAGGCGAGCAGAAATCCTATGAGCCACAGAGTTTCCCACACCTTATCTAACAATATGTAGCGGAGCGGTTTGCCATTGTAGATATCTTTGATGCCGAGAAGTGCAAAGGTGAGCCGCTCATAATGTTTAGTAATGGATGTCTCTTCTGTCCCGTTACGAAGATTTTCATACAGTGGAAATTGTCTAAGAATAATATGTGAATCTGTTTGGTTGATATGCAGTGCATTGAAAAATCCACCAGGAACTTGGTTGTCGGTATCCATGGTATCTCCGATCTGTGGCACAATAAGTACAAAGAACATCCAAACAACAAAGGTGAGAATCAGAGCATTGGAGGGAAATCGCATGAGGATGGTGCAGAGGGTTGCGAATAGAAAGAATATGGAAAGATATACGAGAGTTGCCAAGCCTGAGATGATTAATTTTGTGACCTCAGGTAGAGAGAGGTGAACACCTCCCACGAACACAATGATGCCAATAATAGTAAGGAAAAGGAGCGCGCACACAGACGCAAGAAGTGCGGCATTCCCAACTAATTTACCTGTGTAATATTTTTTTCGAGTAATCGGTCGTGTAAAGATGAGCGGTAGCGTGTTATTGCCTTTTTCTTTTGCGATGCTCAAATAGCCAAGCGATATTGCCATGATTGCTCCGATGATTTCTAGATATTCAATGGTGGCTCGTAAAAGTTGAAGAGGAAAAAACTCCGGCCGCGTGAGATTGCCTACTGGCTGACCTGCGGCAATAAGAGCTTGATAGGTTTTTTCAAATAGTGCGACTTTGACTTGAAAATTGAGCGCTCCTACGTACATGGAGATGCCAGTCAATACAACGAGAAATATGAGAAATGTCACAAATACATAATTTCGCATTGCGTCGCCATATTCTTTTTTTGCAACAGTTAAAATTTGTTCCATAGTATTATTCGTTGACATAGTCTCCGCGCGGATCAAATCTTCGTAGTGCAGTCGCCGAAAGAAGACCCAGCGTGAGTATGGAAACACATAAAGTTGTCATTTCTATCCAATGCCCTGAAAATACCTGTCCGATGGAAAGGTTTGTACTAAATGAACTCCCTAATAGTTCACCGCTAATGGTCGTGTAGTGCCAACCAAGAGAGATTGGAAACAATATGTGCTGTGCTGTACTAAAGAACCCCGTGAGCGGAGGGAGTTGCAGGATAGTGACTGGATTCAAGAGTGCAGTTGGAGTGAGGCCAGTTGCGAGCTCCGGCAATACAAAGGTAATACCGACCCAAAGACAGATTGGTATAAAGAGAGCGAGTGATTCGCTTTTTGACACAATTGCAAAGAGAAGCCCGCACAAAGCAAAAAACAACATGTATAAAAATGAAAAAAGAAAAAACACAAGGGCATGGCCGACGTTCCCGATGGTTATGTGCTGAAGAGGAAGGAAAAATGACGAAGCAATACTTATGATTGCTGTCATGCTCATAATGCTAAAAAGCACTAAACCAAGTCCAAGTATTTTACCTAAAACAAACGATCGTTTTGGAACTGGCCTTACAAACAAAACTTGTAAAATACCCGATCGCCGCTCACGCATAAAACTGCGATGTCCGATAATCACGGCAAGCAATGCGCCGATCAGCAAAATGTAAACGATGAGGTTATCAAAACTTGCAAGAGCAGGAACAGAGTGAAGCGGGTTTTCAGGAACAGTACTGACTCCCTGGGCATGGAGATACACTACCGAGGCGCGATACACCGCATCGGCAGTAGTAAAAGTAGACCAGCCAATAAACGAAGATGCCGCTGTCATAAGGAGAAATACCCCTGTAATGGAGTACATCGTTTTTTCTCGAAACAGTGCTCGTATTTCTGCGCTCGCAATGGTGAATGTGTTTCCCATGGGATTAGTGTTTTTCACCGAGGGTGAAATATATTTCTTCAAGAGATGACTCGTCGTGGAAACGTTCCATTGTATGTGCCAGTGAATCACAATAGATCAGCTTTCCCTGATTGAGAACACCAATTGTTGTGCACGTTTTTGCCACCTCTGAAAGAAGGTGAGTGTTCATAAAGATAGTCATACCTTTTTCTTTATTTAGTTTTATGATGATGTCACGAAGTTTTTTTATTCCCATCGGATCAAGTCCGCTTGTCGGCTCATCAAGGAAAAGCACCTCGGGATCATGGAGTATCGCTTGAGCAATACCTATACGCTGGCGCATTCCTTTTGAAAACTCGCCGAGCTTTTTATTTTCAATACCCGTGAACTCAAGGAACACAAGCACTTCGTGGATTTTTTCTTTCGGGTTTTTGACACCCGAAAGCTTCGCAAGATATTCAAGGTTTTCGTATGCCGTGAGACTGTCGTAGAATTTTACGTTTTCTGGCAAATATCCAATGCGTTTTTGCACTTCAATACTCTCTTTTTGTGTGTCGAATCCGCATACAGTTGCATTTCCTGCTGTGGGTGCAATAAGTGTGGTTAAGATACTGACAGTCGTCGTCTTTCCGGCTCCATTGTGGCCAAGAAATCCAAATATCTCCCCTTTATTGATGTTGAGATCGAGTGAGTCAAGCGCAAGGGTATCCTTGTACTGCTTAGTGAGCGCATGGGCGGTGATTATTGGCTTGATAGTGGTGGTGTTCATATAGTTGGAGAACCCATTAATTAGCCTTGATAATCTCATCTTTCTTTGTGATCGTAAGGTAGGTAACCGTGGCTAAGATTGTAAAAAGGAACAGGGCGCTGGTTACGACCGTACCTAAACCGAGACCACCGCTATCTGTCGGTTGTGACAGATAGTCGCCAATAGAAGCACCGAGTGGACGGGTTAAGATATACGCTAACCAAAAAGCGAGAACCGCATTTGTAGATTGATGGCGATGTTCCAATGCCAACTTACCCCTAATGACATAATGAGTAATAGTTATGAGCGCAATTGCTCCTGCAAAAATTAATGCCGACAGCAGATATCCGAGTGCTAGTTTCTCAGCAAGAAGATCACCAGCCGCAGTACCCAGGGCAAAGGTAAAAAAGATGGCGAGCCAGTAGAAAGATTCTCGCTTGGTTGTGACGATAGAATGGATAGACAAAGTCTTCTCGCTGGCATACCAAATCGCAAAAACTAGAGCAAGCGCAACTGAAAAGATGACGGTAGTAGTTACCAACGAGATACCGAAATTGTCTATCAAGTTGTCGGTAACTAGGGTGCCGAAAACGCTAATAAGAACGACTGCAAGCCAGTAGATCGATGGGATATACTTTTTCGCCCTGAACTGGAAGATGAGTACAACGACAAGTAGTACACCCATGATGAGCGATGTTCCGGTGAGTCCCAAATTCAAATTGGTATTCAAAAAGTCCGCAAATGTCTCGCCCACAGTGGTGCACAGGATTTTAATGATCCAGAAAGAGAGAATGACTTCTGGAACTTTATTGAGCATTCTTTTGCCAAGTGTAGAATCACTGCCTGACCACCAATGCTTTAGTGAATTCATAGTGGAATTATCATGATTATTTATAAAAATAAATATTTACTCTTACCCCTAACATTACCAGAAACCACTGGGGGTTCAGTGGTTTCTGGGATTGACTCGGAGACTATTTTCCGACAGGTGCACTGTCATCATTCGTCTCGACATCATTGGCTTCTGGGGTACCTGTATCTGGTTTGCCAGAATCCTGATGCTCAACATTTTCCTGATCTGCCGCTTCTTGTGCGACTGCACCGGTCTTCGCATCGACAGTTACTTCGGTTTTGTCTGAGAGTTTTGCTCCGTAGACAATAGTACCGTTGTTGTCTTCAAGTTCGATGCGCTGGATCGTAACACTTGGATACTGTGTAGTAATCGCGGTGCGTGCTTGGGCTTCAGAAATACCGCCTGCTGGAAGGACAGCATTTTCGTCTTGTCCATCCGTGGCATTTTCGGCCGTATCTTGCGCCTGTGTGGTAATGGTCGCAGGAGCGGTTGACGTGGGAGAGGATTGTGCGAACGCCTGTATGCCCACTGATGCGACACTACCGACACCGAGCATTCCAGCGGCAAAGAGTGCTAGTGTTGCTTTGCTCATTCTTTTGTTTGGTTGCATATGGTTGATTTCGTGATTAGTTACTTATAACTTGTATCGACCTTTCACTAATTACTACGCAGGCCGATATCATTTCCTTTCAAAACAATTTATACCCTCTTTATGGCCACTTTTCGCTTATACGAGGAAACAAAGAAGAATATCCCTGAGATAACTATGATGGACAAAATACCAAAGCCCACTGAGAGTAAGGCCAACCGAGATGAATGTATGCTGATACTATGGCCAAGCATTGTAGTAATAATGGCCAATGGGATCAGTCCAGAAACAGTAGCGAGTACATAACTGCGAAGCGAGAGTTTTGAGACCCCTGCAACATAGCTCAGCATATCAAACGATATCGATGGGAACAGTCTCATAATGAATATGGTCTGCCATCCGAGTTTTTCGCTGTAACGATCAATAAAAGATGAACTTTTGGGAAATTTGGCTTTTACAAAGTTGCGACCGAGCCTTCGGGCAAGTAAGAAATCAATCACAGCTCCAAGCCCTTGCCCCACCACTGTAAGCAGACTACCGACAAGGGGGCCAAAGAAAAATCCTCCGGCGAGAATTACCAAAGCATCAGGCAAGGGCGACATGACGGCTACAACGAGTAGCGCAATGTACAGCAGCCACGCCCACGGTCCAAACCAGTGTAACCAGCCAGAAACAACGCCCTGACTCAGAAATGCCGACTCTTTAATTTCAATACTTGTATACAGCAAAATACCCCCGACGATTGCAAAGATCGTCAACATCTTAAAAAGAGTTTGCAGTACTAGAGGATCATCGAAATGTTGACGTATTGTCTGTTCTTTGGGTATACCAATGAATTCTTTGATGGTTATTTGGATAGTATTCATTTACTATCTACTACGCAGGCTGAGGGGCGTTCCTTTCAAACACTAATTACCCCAAGGAAATATTTGCCCAGCGCTAAACGTGGAACTGTCTTTTTTTGTACCAATAATCTTCACCACTACCCCTTGCTTGATAGTCACGTCGTTATGGTCTTGTAGCTCGCTCATATCTATCCGCCATGTTTTTCTATGGAAATCTATAAGCTCAAAATACTCTGAACTTACAACACCAGTGACAGTGCCACCGAGTAGTCCCTTTTCGGGCTGTGACCAGGAATCCTTTGATGTATAGGTAAGCGCATCATAAGCAGGAACTGTCTCAACGAGAAAATCCTGCACGCGTTCGCCGATATCAATAGCGTTGAGTGCTATTCCAAATAATGTACTGCCGATCAAAACTGCTGCTATTATTCGTGCTGTTGCGTAACGATACCCAAATTTAGTATGGCGCACAGCATATTTTGTGACACCGGTTAATGTGGCCAAGGTTGCAAGCCAAAAGTAAGGGATAGAAAGCAAAATATCATCGACGGCACTTTCTTTTAGGTATACTCTCACACCCGCATCGTGGTCAATAAAAGTAAAAATAATAATCGCAATAGCGATACCACCAAGAACAGTGGAAAAAATTGCAAGCGACCACAGGACTGATCTTTTCAAAAGAAACTGCCATCGAGGACGTGGTTCGATGCCCTGCTTCTTGATTTCCTCTATGATTTTTTCAGGTAATGTGTTGTTCATAAATTTATATTTTTTGTGGTTAAAATATCGTTGAGAAGTTTCTTCCCTCGATTGAGGAGGGTTCCAACGGTGCCTTCCGGGATTTTAAGGATATCTGATATCTCAGTGTAACTCTTTTCTTCAAAAAACCGGAGGACGAGTACATCGCGATACTGCTCCTCGAGTTCCGCAAGTGCTTTGCGCAAGATATCCCCATTTATTTTTATGTCCAGAGATTCGGTAAAATTAGTTTCGTCCGCAATGTATTCAAATAGATGGGTTTCTTCCTCGGTTGCGACTGGTGCAGGACGAACGCTCTTTTTTCTGTAAAAACTAATTGCTTCATTATGTGCTATACGATACAGCCATGAAGAAAATTTCAAACCAGCATCATACTCATTAATATTTACATACACCTTGATAAATATATCTTGAAGCACATCATCTACGTCATGAGGATCTCTACAGCCCAAACGTATAATATATCGACGGATAGCAGACTCATAACGGCGAATAATTTCGACAAAACTGTCCTTATTTTTCTTGGTATCTAAAACTAATTCTTGATCGGTTTTCTTGTTTGGTTCATTCATAGTGATCGCAGGGTAACAACGTATATTTTGCCACTCGTGAAAAATGTATCGTTACTGAAATTCTGTCCCAAAACAGGATCGACGAATTGTATTTCGCTGACGCTTTCAACCTCATTAGCTGATTGCAGACTGTCTTTTACAAACAGCTTTTCGCTATCAATATCCGGACTTATGCGATGCGTCACGAACCACTTGATTGCTGTATCAAGACTTGCTGTGGCGACGTACACATTTAGATCGCCTTGTTTTAGATTGGTCTTCCAAATGCGGATGTGATGCCGCTCATCTACGCTGTTGGCTTTCGTGGGTTTTTCAAAGCCAAAATCATTAACAGCTGCATTCCAGAACGATGGAGTCATAGGGGCATTTCCGTATTGTCTCTGCAACAGAGCCACTCCAGCAACCCTTGCGACTGATTGAATACTGACTCGATCTGCCAGAGACCATCCGGCTTTCTCGAAATCCTGAATAAGTGCATCGTCATCTTTAACTAGGAAAATAAACCCAAGTGGTTCTTGCGGGCTACCGGTTAGAGTTTCGGAATATTTAGGGATTTTATGATCGTTCAAGTAGGCACTTATATCACCCTCAATATTCTGAATCGATGCTTGAGCCGGGACTACCAACGGCGGACTATATTGCAAAGCAAATCCGGCATAGAAAATGGAGTTAGCTAGAACCAACCCAAGAGTGATGATCTTTATCTTTTTAGAAATAATGACTAGCTCGTATTTCTTTTCCTTTTTCCACTGTCTCCATTCGTATATCGCAATGACTGTCGTAAGGATGAGAAAGCCGAGCAGATATCCACCCCACACATCGCTCACAAAATGAACCCCCAAATATAATCTACTAAAACCAATAGCAAGGATAACAATCAAACAGGCGAAGAATATATTGACTTTGGTTTTCCAGTTTTTGATGTGACGAATGAGGATGTACGCGAGAAAGCCGTAGAAAATTACAGCAACCATCGCGTGTCCGCTAGGGAAAGAAAAAGAGTTTTCAAGATATACGGGATTAATTGGCCGGTCCCGATGAACGAGCAGTTTTCCAAGATAGTTAAATATTTCATCAGCCGTAAGCGCTAACCAGAGATAAAGAATGTAGCTTCTCTTTTTCCAAAGCCAAAGAATGATCGAAATAATAATCGCCGACCCAATGACTATCTGCCATTTACCCAAAAGTGTAATCCATAAAAATACTTTGGTGAGCTCCGGGCTTCGGAAGTACGCCAGTAGATTGGCGATCCGGAGATCGGCCAAGACAATTACATCGGAAGTAAGGACGTCTTGAATGATGCCGAAAAAGAGGGATAGTACGTAGACAAAACCGATGACGATAAGGGTAAGTGGTAATCCATAAAAAGATTTGCGATCAGTCCTTGTTTTTACAAAGGTGAAAAAGATTGGGTATCGTTTTACCAATTTCTGGACATCGGGGTTTGAAGATATTGCAGTTCCGATAGATGCAGAAACGGATCGTATAAAATCTGCGATCTGCCTGCCGTGTTTGACTGTTATAAATCGAATCACATAGATTATCACCAAGAAAAGCGCTATCGCCCCTATCGCATATCCGACGCGAGTTGACCAAACTTCAATAGCCGTGAATGCGTTTCCGAAAAAGTATCCGACTAAAAGGTGCGAGGCCGACCAAAGAAAAGCACTGATTATATTCCAAAAAAGAAACTTGCTCTTTTTCATGCCGGATAAACCAGCAATGAACGGCACGATTGCACGTAGTGGCGCAACAAAACGTCCCAAGAAAACACTCTTACTTCCATGCTTGTGGAAAAACTGTTTGCCACGTTCTAAGTGATCTGCTTTGAGCCATCTATTTTCATTTCGGAAAAGCCCCGCCCCTTTCGTGCCAAGATAGTAGCTGATGCTATCCCCAAGAATTGCACCGATGGTGGCAAACCAAATAAGGTCGCCAATATCTAAATAGCCCTGTGAGGATAAGAAACCAGCCAACACCACCAACGTTGACCCGGGCACCAGTACTCCTGCGAATACAAGCGACTCCAAGAGTGCGGCCAGAAGCACGAGCCAATAACCCCAAACGCCGAGGTGTGCTAGAGACGGCAAGATGTTAGTTAAAAAATTCATCATATAGATTGAGGTTCAAAATATCGCTTATATAGTTTGGTCTTGGCGACTTGAGGCAGAATATATTGTTTTGCAATCCACATGGACACAATAACTATCGCCACGCTTCCTACAATATCTGTAAGATGATGAATTCCTGCATATACTCTAGAAATTCCAATAACGATTGCAATGACCCATGCTAACGCGCCGATTCTTTTATCGTATACAAATAAGATTGAAGCAATCGCTCCGGTGAGCAACATATGATCGGAGGGGAAACCGTTGTCCGGAGCGTGAGAAATAAGGGGTGTAAAATTGCCGGTCACGAACGGACGTGGATCAAAATAGAAAGTCGCGATCACTTGGGCAACAATGTATGCCAATGGTAGAAATATGGCTGATAGAATAATGATTGATTTTTGTTTACTTCTGGTTTGCAAGAAAAAATAGATAGCCGCCAAAGCAACTTCGAGCAGGTATAAATATTTGGCTGAAAAAATAATAAGGTTGTTCATAGTAAATTATTTCTTCTTTTTCTTTACGTTACTGGTCTCCTCAAGAAAATCATTGAGGTCAGATTGTTTAATTCTCCAGACTCCCAGCTTGGATGCCTTTAACCGACCCGATTCAATATATCGGGTTACCGTGCGAGTATGCACTCGCAATATTTTGGCAATTTCCTCAATAGTTAAAAGTTTTTTGATTTCTCCCATAAATTTGCTTTTTAGTGTCACTACCATTTTATCGCTTCATAAGTTTATTGTCAAAATTGCCGTCTTTTGTCATAATGGTTTTGTGGGTAAAAATAAATATGAAAAATGAGTATGAGAAATTGAGCTTTATTAAAGCTCTTATAGACCAACTGGATCATCAAACACGTCTGCCTCTTAGGGTTTATTTTAACTATTATTCCGCGAATTTTGATATTGATCAGCAAAAGGAAGTTCTAGCCGAACTCAAAAAGAAAAGGCTTATATCGAGCTACAAATGGAGCGATGACGATTTTATAATCACCAAGCCAAGTAGGACAGGCCTTTTTCAATACTGGCTGAAGCTACACATAGAACCGGTCCCGGAACAAAAGCCTGAGGACATAAAAATATTTTTTAACGAGGAAACTGGTGATATAACCCAGGGAGGCAAAGTTTGCCCGATCCCCATAAACACAAATCTGTATTTTCTCTGCAAGGCATTATTCGCTGTACCATTCGGCACGCCGGTAATGGAGATCGACATCATGGAAGCGGCCGATTTAGCGAGAAGGGAACCGAAGCGAAGTATACGTGATGCTAAAACAGCGGTGAATAAGAAAATAAAGGCCAAATTAGGCATAGACGAGTTTATTTGCTGGAAGAAACAGCGGGCTTGGATCAGAAAATAAACGGTGAGTCCGGGTGACTCGAAGGTGAATCACGGGCGCGAGAGCAGACTGCAAGAAAACAGTCTGTTTTTTTATTTATGAGAATAAAAAGGTCGCCACAATTCAAAATCGAAACGATTTACCGGGAAGCGCCGGACAAGAAGGATCGCATCCGGCAACTTTGGGATTTATTGATATCCCTGCCGGAGCCAGAAGATAAGAAACCGGAAAATAACAATAAACATCATTATGAAAATCAAAAAATCACAGCCAACGTATAACACCACTGATTTCTATTTAAGCTGTTTTCTTTTAGCCAGAGGCATACAGCTCATAGGACTGAATCAAACCGATGAACCGGGTCGTCGGTCTTTTGTGTTTGTGGAATCAGAGATGCGATCCGTGCTCATGAACGAATACAACTTTGACGGGGAATCAGAAATTAACGTGAGGGATTTCATATCGGCCATACGCAAACTCAAGACCCTCTTATACGAAAAATAATATGGCCAACATTCCAAACACAACCCAAACGCCTAACATCATCTTCAATGGTCTGATGAAAGAAATGTCCGACACCGAGCTCCGTGTCGTGCTTATCGTTACCCGGGCCACACTCGGCTGGGTTTTGGATCGGGAGAAGGGAATGCGGAAAGAAGAGGACTGGATTTCGCACTACCAGCTCAAGCAAAAAACCGGTCGTGAGTCCGGTGCTATATCGAAAGCTATTGATCGGTGTATTCAGAAAGGCTGGATAGAAGCGAGAGACCACGGTGGCGAACTGCTGGACACCAAAGACAAGCGACGTGGCAAAAATATTTATTATCGTTTAGGTCCAGCGATCCTGTTAAGAACATCTTCGGAAAGCGAAGATGTGTATGTAACCTCTTCCAAAAGCGAACTTCATAAACCGAATTTCGCAAAGCAAAGTATACAAAAGGTAATCCCTACAAAACTAAATATACAAAAAACTATCGCACCGGCTCCTGACGATATCGAGATTCCGATGACACTCAAGGAATTCGTGGATTGGTGCAGTAAGAGTTCGCAGAAGCACGTACGGATCATCGGCAACTGGGCGGATACCATTGAGCCTGATTTTCAAACCAAGAAGCAATGGGAAGCGTTCCTTAAAAGGAATCTGAGAGCGGCCAAGAACCTCGAGCCCTTTGAGGACAAGCGACTAATCGAAGGATTCAAGAAAATCCAGGAAGCGGCGAAGCAAGGATGGCTCAAGAAATACACACTGGAGACTCTCTTTAAATTCATCGTATGAAATACAACCAATCGGCGGAAGCCATAAAAACCGAATACGATCTGAATAATCCGGAGGAAAAGAAAGCTATCAGGGATTTTGAAGTCCTGCTTGAGAATCTGAAAACCGTACCACTTAAATATCCACTTTGGGTTTATGGAGAGCCAAAAGAGGTGATCCAGGCGTTCAAATTAGGCAAGCGGGAGTTTCCGGAAAGCATAAACCCAAGACGTGTCCGTAATGACATCGTTGGTCTTACCGATGCCGGTATTGTTCAGCATCTGCTCGAGGTCAAGGCCATATCCCGTCGCCATGTGAAAAAAGAACATCCGAATTATGGCTGGGCTGTGGGTCCCGATCTGAAAGCCTACGAGGATTTTTATCAGAAAAAGCGAGCCCTCGAGGAACTCAAAGATAAACGTGCATACGCTGAGCAAAAAGACGAGGAGTCATTTGACGCGCTTATTGAAGGCCGTGAGGGGTTAATCAAATCAATGAAGCCATGAATAAATACACTGAAGAAATGGGGAACGCCCTAAATGTGCTCAAAAGAAACCCGGTCAAAGGGGCGGAATTAATAGTGTCCCTACTGAAAAGCAAAGATGACACGGTCAAGCTCGAGGCGGCCATATTCATCCTCGATCGGGTTCTTGGGAGGCCAAAGACGATGCCAAACAGAGGTAGAAAAGACTCTACTAAACCCAACTTTTTATGGCCAAACTGAAACACATAACCAAATACCACGAGCGTGCACTCGAGCTGAAATATAAAGGCTATTCCTACCAAAACATTGCCGAGGATATCAATCACCGGTTTGAAAAAAGTAGAAAAGCCAAATTCACCGAGCAAACGATTAAGGATTGGTTCAAAGAGTCAGGCACGCTTTACGAAACTTATCGGCTCTATGCGCAGGAATTGGATTTAATCCACCAGGAAACCGTAGACATAGTCCGAAAAGCCGGTGTGCGTGTTCGTGAGCAGAATTTCCGTCTGGCCAACGAAATGCTCGTAGCCCTTATGGGAAGCCAGAACGATGGTGTGAAGCTGGCCGCTATCAAAGAATTACTGGATCGTGTGGAGGGTCATCCGAAAGACAGGATTGAACTCAGTAAGCTGAATTTCACTGAGATGTCGCCCAATGATCGCTGGGAGTTTATTCCCTATGAGATGCAACTTGCTCTGGCACGCAATCAATATCCCGATGCCAAAGCCGCGATAATAAAAAAATGGCTTGCGGACGGAGAACCAGCTGTGGGCAACTCGAGCTTAGCGGATGAGCAAGATTAGTATAGGGTGTCCGTGACCACGAAAATGAGCATAAAAATATGAAATCAGTCCTTTACGCTCGGGTTTCAACCGAGGAACAAAAAAGCAATCAGACCATCGACACTCAAATCCATGGCATCGGTGGGATGATGCAATATGCCATTAATCACAAACTGCCGGTCCCGGACGAATCGATGATGTTTATAGATGATGGTTTCAGCGGAGCGACACTGATCCGCCCTGCTCTCACCGCTTTCCGTGAATATTTAAAAACACATGATGACGTTGCATACTTTTTAGTCTATGACGCAGATCGTATCGGCCGAGATACTTATAACCAACTGATCATCCTCGAGGAGCTCAAGAAGAAAAATGTCACGATCCATTTCAAAACAGGGGAGCTTGGTACGACACCGAACGATAAACTACTCTTTACGATCCTTAGCGCATTCAGCGAATTTGAGAGAGCCAAGATTATGGAGAGAACCCAACGTGGCATGAAAAGGAGAATTGAGTCTGGGAAGTTTAATGGTGGTCGACCACTCTTTGGATACCGATACAACTATCCACTTGGAAAACACGAATTGGATGAGACTGAAGCAAAGGTGGTAAAAATGATTTACGACTGGTACACCGAGGATAAACTCAACATCAGACAAATACAGGCGAAACTATTTGAACTTAAAATTCCTACCAAATATGATGCGCTGAAAAACACTGAAAAGAATCGGAAGATGAAAGGATTGAAAAAATATCCAGTTGGTTGGTGGAGCGAAGTGACGATCCGAAATGTTTTGGCCAACGAAGCGTACACCGGCCGGTGGTACTGCTGCAAAAACCAGACTATAAAATTGGATGTAGCGAACCTTCGAACCGGCAAGCCAAAAGTCCGTCAGATCAGACGAGCAAAAGAGGAATGGTTTCCCATAGAGATACCGAGGATCGTTTCCGATGAACAGCATAAGAAAGGCCTATTGCAGGCCCGAAAGAATCTGATGTTTGCCAAACGATGTACCAAGCAGACTTATTTACTACAAGGACTGATAAGATGTGGCAAAGACCATCTAAAGTATCGCGGTCACCAAGAAAAGAGCGGTGTCATTTATTACTACTGCAAGAGCCGGATGAACAATAATCCGGTAGAGAATTGCCATAGTCCGTACCTGCGAGCGGATCAGATCGAGCCGATGGTTTGGAATACGGTGAAATCGATATTGGAAAATCCGGAGGAAGTGTTTAATAACTTTAGAAACGAATCAATCCTGAACGAAGAACGGGCTAAGAGCATCGATGGGAGACTGGATTACATCAGTAGTGCCATTAAAAAACTGGAAGTTGCCAAGAAGCGGATCACCGAAGCCTTCAAGGCCGAAGTGATGACGCTTCCCGAGTTGAGAAAAGAGAAAACGGATATCGAACTAAGCGAGGAGAAACTCATCTCCGAACGTGATGGTCTCATAATGAAGCTCAACGTCCAGCATGACGTGAGCGCAAAGATCGATCTGTTTAAAGAAACCTGCCACAAGTTTTTGAGTAAAATAAATGATCCGAAAATCGTGACAGAACGGCTGAAAAAGGATATAATAAAACTCGTAATTGATGAAGTGGTGATCGAAGGCGAGAGCGTCAAGATTTTTGCCACCATCCCTCTGCCGAATAAGATTCACGAACGGGAAATGGACAAAACTGACATTCCCGGTACTTTTAATGCTGGGGCTACCCTAGGCCCGGTGAACGAAACGAATATGGCAAGAATTTGGAATAAACACAAACAATCAAATACCCCTCTTAAAAGAAAGGTCTTCGTCGGACTTTCAGGAGGCGTTGATTCAGCGGTGTCCGCTGCGCTCTTGAAAAAGGGCGGTTTCGACGTGGTTGGCGTATTCATCAAGATATGGCGATCGGAATTCATCGAATGTACGTGGAAGGAAGATCGCCTCGATGCGATGCGGGTATGCGCCGCGCTTGGCATCCCGTTTCGCGAGATCGATCTATCGGTCGAATACAAAAAAGATGTGATCGACCCAATGCTGCACGACTATGCGGCAGGTATCACACCAAACCCCGATGTGCTCTGCAATCAGGCGATCAAATTCGGTGTGTTCGCCAAATGGGCGCGAGCCCAGGGAGCCGACAAAATAGCTACGGGCCATTATGCGCGCACCCGGCAGCGCGGCGGCCATTTCGAATTGCTCCGCGGAGCAGATACGCAGAAAGACCAATCATATTTTTTGTACCGCCTCACACAAGGCGAACTTGCGCGGACGCTTTTCCCTGTGGGAGCAATGCGCAAAGACGAGGTTCGCGCCTGCGCTCGTTCGTTCGATCTGCCGGTAGCAGAAAAGCATGACAGCCAAGGTCTGTGCTTCGTCGGCGATGTGTCGATGCCTGATTTTCTCCGCCGTTTTATCGCGATCGAAAAGGGCGCCGTGCTCGATATGGCCGGACATATCATCGGGGAACATCAAGGCGCTGCGCTGTACACGGTGGGGGAGCGCCATGGGTTCCTCATCACAGAGCCAAAAGTTGCGAGCATTCCTCACTTCGTCGTCGCTGTCGACCCAAGAGGCAATACTATCACCGTATCGGCGCAGCGGACCGACGCTGAACGCTTACAGGCGCTCCTGGGTGATGTGCATTGGGTACATCATGCGCCGCCTTCCGATACTCGCATCTTTGCGCAGGCGCGATATCGGCAAACGCCTTTCGCTGTCTCCTTGAGACACACGGCAGGCGGGTTCGCACTGAGGTGCGCCGAGCCGCACCTATTGCCGCCGGGTCAATCGCTCGTCGTGTACGACGGCGATGTCTGCCAGGGAGGCGGCATTATCGCAAGTGCTCCGCGCAACTCTCATGTGCAAATGAGCGAAGATCTTCAGAAGTGTCAGATGTCTACACCGCGACCTGTGAGATCGCTGTTCAGGCGGGTACAATAAGCACGTGAAAGAAATGTTCTATTCGCTCGCCTGGGTCACGGCAGTGTGCTGCGCCGTTGCCGGCGCCATTTTCATCATCGGAGGTGAGTTCATTTTCGCCCGTGGGCCCGCACAGAGCAGTCCCGTAATGATCCGCGATGCGAGGAGCGCAGGCACCCATGAATTCTCTGGCATGGTCACGGTGGCCCAAACATGCGACCAATTGCAAGAGCACATAGAAAAAATATCACCATCAGTCTACAAAATAGCTTTTACGACTTGGCGGGAGCCCTCGGTACCCTGCGAGCCCGGGCCGGTGCCGCGTGAATTTCACGACATACTCTTTGCACCAGATGAGGGGGTAGATTTTGTTGCCACCCAAGACGGTGCGCCACTCTCCATACTCATCGTCCCCGCGGTACCTAATTGATGTATGGCCCATGTCTTGATCACCAAAGCAGATGGAGAACGCGAGCCTTTTGAGCCCTCCAAGCTCGAGCATTCGCTCGAACATGCGGGTGCCTCATCCACAATGCGTGCGCGCGTCCTTGCGCAGGTGATGCATGAGCTAAAGCCCGGGATGATGACAGAGGAGATCTATCGCCACGCCTTTGATGTGTTGAGGCGCGAAGAAGAGACACCGGTCGCTGCGCGTTATTCGATGAAGCGCGCCGTCTTCGCGCTCGGTCCTTCAGGATTCCCGTTCGAACAATTTTTTGCCGAAGTGCTTCGCGCGCATGGCTGGCGGGTGCGCGCTGACGTCACGCTGCTGGGCCGATGTGCACCGCATGAAGTGGATGTGCTGGCGGAGAAGGAGGGCAAGCGGGTCGGTATCGAGGCAAAATTCCACAATGACCCCGGCGGGAAAACTGATATCAAAGACGCCTTATATGTGCACGCACGCTACCACGACCTGCAGACCACACCGGATCAGTCGTCGCGCGTGGATGAGGGCTGGCTTGTCACCAATACGCGCTTCACGCGCAACGCCATTCGCTATGCGCAGTGTTCCAATCTGACGCTCATTGGGTGGGATTATCCGACGGGCCGCGGCCTCCTCAATATGATAGATGAAGCGCGCGTGCACCCGCTGACATCGCTGACCACTTTGGCGGAGGGTGAAAAGCGCAGGCTCCTCGAGCACAAGATCGTACTGTGTAAAGACGTCCAGACACCCCATTTGCTTGAAGAATACGGCGTAAAGCCCGGCAATGTCCTGAAAGTTATCGACGAGGCAAAGCGCTTGTGTGGCACATAGCTCTGATATAATGACGATGCATATGCACGGCGCTGCACAATTCATAGATCCGCAGAGCGTTATGTTCTTGAAGCTGCTGCTTGCCATGTTGCTCGGTGGCGTCATCGGGACGGAACGGGCAGTCTTTGCGCATCAGGCGGCAGGGACGCGGACCTTCGGGCTCGTTTCCCTCGGCGCGTGTCTCTTCGTCATCGTGGGCAGCTTTGTGGATACCAATTACATTGGCGTGGTCAATCTTGAGCCGATGCAGATCGCAAGCGCCGTCGTCACCGGTATCGGATTCATCGGCGGTGGGCTCATCATTTTTCACCGGGATTCTCTCCACGGCGTCACTACTGCCGCCGGCTTGTGGATCGCTGCGGCGCTCGGCCTCGCGACTGGTTTTGGCCTTTACAGTGTCGCCATTTTCACCACTATCCTTGCGCTTATCATGCTCACGGGCATGTGGTACGTCGAAAATCGATTCAAACAATGGTTCACGTACGTGCTTGAGAATAAAGACAATTCGCTCTAGTGGTATACTCGACGAATGAGTCCCGTTAGAAATCGCGTACGCACAAGAGCCGATATGTACTCGGGGTTCGAAATTATTAGTACTAGCCGAAATAGTGAGTGTGTCCGAGGGATACGCGTACTATTTCTAACGGGATGAGCGGGTATTATAAGCCGGATCGCAATGCCAATTGGAACTACGGTGGCAAGAATTGGCGCCTCTCGCGCTCAAAGATAGGGCTTTTTCTCGAGTGCCCACGGTGTTTTTATATCGATAACAAGCTGGGCACGGCTCGGCCACCTGGCTATCCTTTCAATCTCAATTCTGCCGTCGATGCGCTTCTCAAAAAAGAATTCGACATTCATCGTGTCGGAAAGACGCCGCACCCGCTCATGAAAGTGTATGGGCTCGATGCCGTTCCTTTCGTACACGCCGACATGGATCTCTGGCGGGAAAACTTCAAGGGTATCGAATGTGTCCACGCTCCGACCGGATTCACCGTCTCCGGCGCGATCGACGATGTGTGGGCCAGACCAAGTGGGGAATTGATCATCGTCGATTACAAATCGACGAGCAAAGACGAGAAGATCGAAGCACTCGACAAAGAATGGCACGATGGCTACAAGCGGCAGATGGAGACCTACCAATGGCTCTTTCGCCAGCGAGGATTTAAAGTCTCGAATACCGGGTACTTTGTGTACGCCAACGCAGGCAAAGATAAGAAAGCTTTCGACGGAGTCCTCGAATTCGAGCTCACGCTCGTCCCCTATGAAGGCGACGACTCGTGGGTGGAGGGAACACTGGGGGCAATCAAGAAAACGTTAGACGACGATGTTCTACCCGATGCGCATCTGGATTGTGATTACTGTCGATACCGCGAAGCGGTTGGAAAGAAACTGCATACGTTGTCTAAGCTCACTAAGAAAGTCACGGGTACGCTCGGACTATGACGTTTCAACACGAGAAAACAAATATTCAATTTAATCGACGGTCGTCTAGTAAATTGAACATAACAAAAGAGAACGTGTTTGTTCAAAAAGTGCGCGACATCGTCAAGAACATTCCGAAAGGGAAAACCATGACGTATAAAGAGGTTGCGACGAAGGCAGGCAATCCAAAAGCGGCGCGTGGCGTCGGTGCCATCATGCGGAGCAATTACAACCGCGATATCCCATGCCACCGCGTCGTCAAAAGCGATGGTTCCCTCGGCTCCTATAATCGTGGGGGTACATTGCGTAAGAAAGCAATTCTCAAACAGGAAGGTGCGATATAGTATTGCGCATGGGCGCTGAATCAGATGTCAAAATAGAGCCGTCGTGGAAAGCGGCGCTGGAGGGAGAGTTCGGGGAAGGGTATTTCAAGACGCTGCGCGAGTTCGTCAAAAGCGAATACCAGCATGCGATCGTCTATCCGGCACCGAAGAATATTTTTCGCGCGTTTGAATTGACCCCATTCGACACAGTAGAAGTCGTCATCCTTGGCCAAGATCCGTATCACGGCCCGGGGCAGGCCAACGGCCTGTGCTTCGCGGTGAATCAGGGCGTCACCTTGCCGCCATCCCTTCAAAATATATATAAAGAAATCGAGACCGATATCGGACCGATCAAGAATCGCAGCGGCGACCTTGAACGGTGGGCCAAGCAGGGTGTCCTGCTCCTCAACGCCACGCTCACGGTGCGTGCGCGCACCGCAGGTTCGCATCAAGGCAAAGGGTGGGAGCGATTTACCGATGCTGTCATCAAGGCCCTTTCGGACCAGCGCGAACACCTTGTATTTATCCTTTGGGGCAATTATGCGAAACACAAAGGCGCCCACATCGACCGCTCACGGCATCTCGTTATCGAATCCGCGCACCCGTCGCCCTTCTCTGCATCAAACGGCTTCTTCGGCTCCAAACCTTTTAGCAAAACGAACGAGTATTTAGTGGAACACGACAAAAAGCCGATCGATTGGTCGTAATGTTATGAATGAAAAAGAGTTGTGGACATATGCCCGCGCCAATTTAGAGGCTGAGTATATTCGTGAGTTTTTTATTGACGTGTGGACCGATGATAGCGAGATTTAATACTTTGCTTTTGAAGAGGTCTTCGGCGATCCTTTGGATATCTGCGGCAGAGACGGCGTCGATGCCCAAGATACGCTCTTCGAGGCTACGAATGCGGCCGAGGCTGATGAGGGAAGTCGCAGCGTTCTCAGCGATCGCGTCGCTTGTCTCGAGTGCGAGCGTCATCGTGCCTTTCATGTACGACTTTGCCTTTTCCAATTCACGAGGTTTAACCTTGTGAATGCTTATCTTTTTGAATTCGGCAAGAATGGTCTCGATTGTTTTTTCGAGTTTCGCGTGTTCTACACCGGCCTGCACCACGAAGTAGCCCGTGTCGGGATATTTATCGACAGCCGCATGCACCGAATACGCGAGTCCGCGCTTCTCTCGCACTTCCATGAAAAGCCTGCTGCTCATGCCGCCGCCGAGGATGGTCGCTAAGACCGCGAGCGCGAATTCATCCTTGTGCAGGTACGGATACGCCGGCACGCCGAGCATAAGCTGCGTCTGATCGGTCTGCTTTTCTTTGATCGCGATGCGAGGTGCCTGCTGTTCGCTCACGAAGCCCATATACTCGGGTGGTGTGCCTGCCTTCAGTGTGCCGAAGTCACGTTTGATCTTCGCCAACACCTTGGCTTGCGAGAATGCCCCCGCAACGCAGATGACCGTATTGGCTGGCGTGTAATTGCGTTTGAGGTAAGCATGGAAATCTTTGCTCTTGAAGCTGCGGATATTTTCCTTGGGTCCCAAAATAGTCCGACCGAGTGGATGGCCTGAGCCGAAAATGAGCGCATCGAACACATTATCGATAGTGCGCATTGGCATGTCTTCATACATATCAATTTCTTGGATCACCGCACCGCGTTCTTTGGTGATCTCCTTTTCAGGCAACGTGGAATTGAGGTAGATGTCGGAAATAACGTTGAGCGCGGTATCAAGGAATTGGCTACTCACTTTTGCGTGGTACGCAGTGCGGTCCTTCGCGGTGAACGCATTGTAAACGCTGCCGATCGAATCCAATTCCTCACTGATCGCACGAGCGCTCGGCCGCTTCTTGGTTCCCTTGAAGAACATGTGCTCCAAAAAGTGCGCAAGCCCGTTCTCCCGCTCATTCTCATACCGCGAGCCCGTACCCGTCATCACCACTACTGTCGCGGTAGCGGTATCTGGCATCGGAGCCAGGATGACGCGCAGGCCGTTGTGTAGTGTGTGAATGTGGTACTTCATGTGGGGCGTATAGTATCGCTTCGTCTCTCATGGGGCAACGTGTATAATCTTTCACATGCAAATCAACGAGATACGGACGAAGTATTTTGAATTTTTTGAGAAGCGCGGACATGCTTTGATACCTTCGGCACCTATCGTCCCGCACAATGACCCGACAACCCTCTTCACCGGAAGCGGCATGCAGCCGCTTTTGCCATATTTGTTGGGGACACCGCATCCCAAGGGCGAACGTCTGGTCAATAGCCAGAAAAGTTTTCGCGCAGAAGATATTGATGAGGTCGGGGACAACCGACACACCACCTTTTTCGAAATGCTCGGCAATTGGTCGCTCGGCGATTATTTCAAGAAAGAACAGCTTGCTTGGTTCTTTGAGTTTCTCACCGATGAGATCGGTATTGATCCAGAAAAATTATATGTAACGACATTCATCGGTGATGAATCCAAAGGCATTCCGCGCGACACCGAGTCTGCCGAGATATGGAAAGAACTGTTCAAGAAGAAGGGTATCGACGCGGTGACTGTCGAGATAGGGAGTGAAGCGGACGGCTATCGGCTCGGCATGCAAGGTGGCAGGATCTTTTACTACGAGGCGAAGAAGAATTGGTGGAGTCGCGCGGGGGTGCCCGAGAACATGCCGGCAGGAGAGCCGGGCGGACCGGATTCTGAGGTTTTTTATGACTTTGGGCTCACACACGACGTGTCCTTCGGCGACGAATGTCACCCCAACTGTGACTGCGGCCGATTTTTGGAGATCGGGAATTCGGTCTTTATGCAATACATCAAGCAGGCCGATGCCCGTCCGAACGGTTCATCCGGGCGGGGCTCGTTCTCTCTCTTACCCAAAGCAAGTGTGGATTTCGGCGGCGGACTGGAGCGTATCGCGGCAGCTTCTATCGGCGTGCCCGACGTGTTCCAGATAGACGTTTTTCAGGAGATCATGGTATTGCTCGATCATTTCTCCGACAAACGATACGACGATACTCGCTATACGCGGTCATTCCGTATCATCGCTGATCACATGCGCGCAGCTACCATGATGCTCGGCGACGGGGTGCGCCCGGGCAACACAGCGCAAGGTTACGTGCTGCGTCGTTTGCTTCGTCGCGCCGCACAGCACGCTCAGAAACTCGAGATCGAATACGACAAAGAGGCAGAAAGCATGCTCAATCGGGTCGCCGTCATAGTGATCGAAAAATACAAACAAGCATACCCCGAGCTCGGAAGCGACGAGGCATACCAACACATCACCGGGGAGATCTGGAAGGAAGAGAAGCAATTCGCCCGGACGCTCGAGCATGGTATGAAGGAATTCGAGAAGCTCGCTATAAACGGAAAAATCACGGGCGAGCAAGCCTTCATTCTCTTCACGACTTTCGGATTTCCTTTCGAAATGACTATGGAGATCGCGCAGGAGCGGGGGATCGCGGTTGATAAGGGCGAGTTCAAAAAGCTCATGAAAGAGCACCAAGACCTTTCGCGGTCGGGGAGTGAGCAGAAATTCCGCGGCGGCCTGGCTGACCACGCCGAGGCGACGGTGAGGCTGCACACCGCACACCACTTACTACTCCGCGCACTGCAGATCGTCCTTGGCTCGTCGGTAAAACAGCGTGGCAGCAACATCACTCAAGAGAGACTGCGTCTTGATTTTTCTCACGGAGCGAAGATGACCAAGGAAGAGCTCGCAGCTGTAGAGACATTGGTCAATGAAAAGATCGAGCAGGAACTGCCGGTCATCCGCACTGTTATGCGCAAGGAAGATGCAGAAAAACTGGGAGCGGAAAAAGAATTTGGAGCCAAATACGCCGACGAGGTTTCTGTGTATTCTATCGGCCCGAAAAGTGCGACACAGGAGGAACCGCAATTCGGCGATGTCTTCTCAATAGAATTTTGCGGCGGGCCGCACGTACACAATACAAGCCAACTCAAAGGACAGGGTGGCACGTGGCGTTTCAAAATACAAAAAGAGGAAGCGGTAGCGGGAGGCATTCGCAGGATCAAGGCGATCTTGCAGTAGAAGCTTTTTGTTCACGCTATAATGGAGCGATGTTCAGAGGAATACGATCACGTATGGTCGCCGCCGCAAGCATCGGCAGTGGCAGTGTTTCGTTTGGGATTGCGCAATGCGATGGCCAGCGTTCAGTGCTCCTGGCAAGCGAGCATCGCGTATTGCCACTTGAAGATCGTGCGCCCGAGCAGGCGGCAGCAGCGCTCAAACAGCAGCTCATCGAGGCTGCCAAAAAAACGATCACAGCGATATCTACGAGCGGTCGTCCATCCGCCGTCGATGCTCTGTATTGCATTATTCGATCTCCTTGGACGAGGACCCAAACGTGCCGGACGGCAACTGTGCTCGACGCTGAGATGCGCATCACAGATGGGCTTATTTCCGACCTCGCCAAACAGAGCCTCTCCAATGTGAAAGATCGCGAACGTTTTTTTGACGCGGCTGTGGCGCAGATCTCACTCAACGGCTATCCGACGACGAAGCCCGAGGGCAAACACGCCCATCAGGCAGCAGTCACGGCGCTTATTTCTTCCTGCGAGCCGGTCATGCGCGCTGCAGCGCTGGATGCGCTCGGAAGCGTTTTCCCTTCGCAGCAGGTGATCATGCGGTCGGGCACGAGAGCTTTGCTGGAAGCACTCCAAGAGGCTAGGCCCGGCATTGTCGATTGCCTCATTCTTGATGTGACGGAAGAGGGAACTGCGGCGGTCGTCGTAAGGAACGGGGCCCCGGAAAATGAACTCCTGATCCCCGAAGGAGTTCGTTCGATATTGACGAAGGCTTCATCCGGCGGGACGCCCGAAGAGACGAGGCAGGCCCTGCGTATGATCGCACGAGATGAGTGCAGCGAGGCCACATGCACTGCCGTACAAGCGGCGTGTGCCGCGATCGAGCCTGAACTTGCACATGTGTTTGGAGAGCATTTCGCAAAACTGAGCACGCCACAGCGCCTGCCAACCACCACCCTCCTCGTAGCACATCCAGATCTCTCACCGTGGCTCTCGCGCTTTTTCTCACGTATCGACTTCACGCAATTCACCCTCAGTGCCCAACCGTTCGAGGTTGTTCCGATCACCGGCGAAGGTCTCGGAAAGGTCACATCAGCATCAGATGGTGACGTGGATATTGATCTTTCGATAGCGCTGACACTTATCAACAAAGAAGCATTCTCCGTTTGAATCAACTGCTATAATGCAGCAGATAATGGCCAAAGATTATTTTCAGGATGTTGTACCCTCGGACGAGCCTCGCCGTGAAGCGGCTCCCTCGCGCGCATCTCGCGAGGATGGCCCTGATAAAGGAATCCCGCCCGCGCCGTCCGATCGAGGGATCCGTAATATCAATATTCCATCGCGTTCGCGGCCAGCTATGGGCGATATGCGCCCTCCAGTCGTTGCGCCTCCTCGCCCGCCAGTTGCTCAAGGGCCTCACCGACGAGGCGGTCGGGTCTGGCTTTGGATCTTGAGTGGTATATCCGTGCTCGCGGTAGTTGTGCTTTTGATCATGTTCGTCTTTCGTTCGACCAGTGTGACCATCGTGCCACAATCTCAGCCGGTAACCTTCGATGCGAGCGCTCAGTTCGCAGCATATCCTGCCGACAGCGCGACCAGCGGTACGATTCCCTACACCGTGCAATCGACTGATATCGAGGATTCTGAAGTCGTCCAAGCCAGTGGTACGCAACACGTAGACACGAAGGCAAGCGGTAGCATCACCATAGTCAATAATTTCTCAAACTCACCCCTCCATTTTGTGGCCAACACGCGTTTTGAGACGAGCGGCGGACTCATCTTTAAGGCGCCTGCGGCGATAACCATTCCTGCCAAGAGCGCGGCCGGAGCAGGTAAGGTCAACATAACGGTGATCGCGGATCAGGCCGGTCAACAATACAACGTGGGTCCTCAGAATAAATTCACCATACCCGGCCTCAAGTCATCACCTACGGAGTATACGAACGTGTACGCGTATTCGACCGCTTCCACCACGGGAGGATTCTCGGGCGATCAGCCGGGAGTAGCTCCGAGCGATATGGATACTGCCGTTTCCAAGATCCGCGGGCGGCTTCAAGACAAGGCTACGGCCTTTGAGAATGCGCAGAATACGTCTACCAATACGGCGCTCGGACTCCATGTAACCTTCACTGATACACCGCTCACGCCTGAGGCAAGTGGCAGTGTCCGCATCCACGAGTCTGCGCACGTAGACGTCGCCGTTGTTCCGAGCGAAGCATTTGCTTCAGCGGTCGCGCAGACGGTAGCCGCAGACGCCTCTGCAGGACCGGTCATGCTTGTGCCGGGAAGCGGCTTCGCCATAACGCCTAAAGATGGCGCGTCGTGGGGTACCGATCCGATCGACTTTACACTATCCGGCCAGGCACACATCGTTTGGCAGGTCGATACTACAGCGCTTGCCAAAGCGCTTGCGGGCAGGGATAGCCGTGCGTTCGAGACTATCGTTTCCAATTTCCCCGGCGTCGAATCCGCGCATGCCCGCATCGAGCCCTTCTGGGAAAGCAAATTCCCAGCGGATCCCGCAGCCATACACATAAGCATTCAAGGCTCGAAAGCCGCGCAGTAGCTTGACTGTCCCTGCTGCTATTGTTAATATCCCACGCGCAGATATGGCCGAAGCTGGAGTCGCAGAGGGGATCGTCGAGGAGGCGCTTCCCAATACGCTTTTCAGGGTAAAGCTGGCCGGAGATAACGAGGAGATCGTTTTGGCGTACCTCGCCGGTAAAATGCGTCTGCACCGCATTAAAGTGCTCGTCGGTGACAAGGTCCAGCTCCAGCTCGACCCTTACGGCGGGCGCGCTCGTATAGTGCGGCGCACCTAACGATCGGGCGTTTTTGTTTGATAGCATGAAAGTAAAAGCATCAGTAAAAAAGATTTGCCTGCATTGTCGCAGCGTAAAGCGTCGGGGACGTCTTTGGGTCATCTGCACGAATCCGCGTCACAAACAGAGGCAGGGTTAAAACATACTATATTCAGATACTATTCACATGCGTATTGCTGGCGTAACAATTCCTGATAATAAGCGACTCGAGATCGCCCTTACGGCGGTCTATGGCGTCGGCCGCCCGCTCGCGAAGCGGACACTCGACGGGCTCGGCATCGAGCTTGGCAAGCGCGCCAAAGAGTTGTCGCCGAAAGAAGAAACCTCATTGCGCGAGGCCGTTGAAAAATATACCGTCGAAGGGGAGTTGCGCCGAACGATCAGCGGCAATATCCGCAGGCTGAAGGACATCAAGTCCCTTCGAGGCAGCAGGCACGCAAAAAAGCTCCCGGTGCGCGGCCAGCGCACGAAGACGAATTCGCGCACGGTCCGCGGCAATACGAGAAAGACCATGACTTCCGGTCGCCGCAAGCTCGAAAAGACATAAACCAAATAATTAACATGGGAAAAAAACGCATCATCAGGAAATCCGGCGGCTCCGTCGATCAAGGACTCAAATCCCGCTCTTTGGCGCGCGTGGCAAAGAAAAACATCACGCAGGCCACCCTGCATATCCATGCCACGTACAACAATACCAAGGTCTTGCTCTCAGACAGGGGCGGCAATACGGTCGCATGGTCTTCCTCGGGCAGTCTTGGCTTTTCGGGGGCAAAAAAGGGGACCCCCTTTGCAGCGGCAAAGGTAGGTGAACTGATCGGTGACAAGGCTAACATTATCGGCGTAAAAGAGGTTGATGTCGTCATTCGCGGAGTCGGAGCTGGCCGCGAATCGGCGCTGCGCGGGTTCGCCGGCAAGGGCATCGAGGTAGTGCGCATCGCCGACGATACGCCAATCCCGCACAATGGTCCGCGTCCGCCGAAGCCTCGCAGAGTCTAAACCATATGCTTATCATCAAATCAAAATATAAGATCGCGAAGCGCTTGGGCGCAGGGGTATTCGACCAGACGCAGACGCAGAAATTTGCGCTCTCCGACGCTCGTGCAAAGGACCGCAAGCGAGGCGGTCGTCGCGGCGGCTCGGACTTTGGACGCCAACTTTTGGAGAAACAGCGCGTGCGCTTTACGTACGGTCTGTTGGAACGGCAGCTGTCAAACTATGTCCGCAAAGCCACTCACGCGAAGAACCCTTCCGCGGAGCTTTTTTCAATGCTTGAAACGCGTGCCGACAATGTGCTGTATCGCGCAGGCCTCGCCGGCACACGCCGCGCAGCGCGTCAGGCCGTCTCGCACGGACATGTGACCATTAATGGTCGTCGTATTACCACCCCATCGCACCCGCTCAGCCCTGGAGATAAGATAGCGGTCCGTGAAAGTATGCGCGGGAGTCCGCTGTATGCATCACTATCTGACCGAAAGGCGGAAGATACTCGCACTGTGCCTGCTTGGCTCTCGGTAGACATGAGCCTGCTCTCAGCAGCCGTGGAGAGCCAACCTGCGTATACATCGACCGAATCAGGGCTTGATTTCACGACGGTCTTTGAATTCTACAGCAGATGATGTATAATGGCGGGCGTTTGTATTTTCTGACTCAATTATTCATTTTTCTATAAGCTATTCGCTAAGCCCACAGCCATCATTTATGTCGGACTATCACATTGCGCTCCCTTCCAAACCCCGCGTTGTATCCGAGTCTGAACGAAGCGGGACATATGAGATCGACGGTCTTTACCCCGGCTACGGCTATACGCTCGGGAATTCATTGCGTCGCATCATCCTTTCGTCTCTGCCGGGAGCCGCTGTGACCCACGTCAAGATCCCCGGTGTATCCCACGAGTTCTCTACTATAGAAGGTGTACGAGAAGATGTAGTCACTATCTTGCTCAATATACGTCGCATTCGCCTTAAATTGCTGACGGACGAGCCCCAAAAATTGACGCTTTCAGCCAAGGGTCCTGGCACAGTCACTGCCAATGATTTGAAGCTGCCTGGACAGGTTGAAGTATTGAACCCTGAACAACACATTGCTGAGATAACCTCGAAGACCAGTTTTGAGATGGAGCTTTCCGCCGAGCGGGGATTGGGTTACATCGCCAAGGAGACGCACCAGAAGGAGCGCGTCGATATCGGCACTATCGCGCTCGACGCCATTTTCAGTCCCATTCGTCGCGTCAACTACGAAGTTGAGAACATGCGCGTCGGTGATCGCACTGACTTCAACCGATTGCGCATGCTTATCGAGACGGACGGTACGATCGCGCCGAGACAAGCTCTTGAGGCTTCTATAGAGACAATGGTGCAGCAGTTGAAATCGATCATCGGTTTTCGAGAAGACGAGGAGGAACTTCCAAATACCGCAGCAGCTGAGTCGGTCCGTTCCGACCCGAAAGAGCGCGGGACGCCACTGGATGCAGAGATACTAAAGACGCGCATCACTGAGCTCAATTTGCCCCAGCGTGTTGAAATGGCGCTCGACAATGCGTCGATCCGCACGGTGGGCGGTCTTGTCCGTAAGCGAGAGGATGATCTCTTGGCGATCGAGGGCCTCGGCCAGAAGGGCATGCAAGACATCAAGCGTGCACTTTCGAATCTCGGACTCACGTTGCGGACCCAGTAATACACTTCCATGAAGCATCACAAATCGGGCAGAACATTGGGGCGTAAGAAAGGCGCGCGCACGGCGCTTCTGCGCTCCTTAGCACTCTCCCTCATCTTGCATGAGGGTATTACGACCACCGTCACGAGAGCAAAAGAGCTTCGGCCGTTTGTTGAGCGCTTGGTGTCTACGAGCAAAAAACAAACCGCAATATCCCGTCGCGTGGTCGCAACAACCCTCGGCGGTGCGCCGACAGCGGTAAAGAAATTACACGAGACGATTGCTCCCCGATACGCCAAGAGGATCGGCGGCTACACGCGCATCGTCCAGCTCGGACCTCTGGGCAATCGTGCTGTTCCTTCGGCGCGCATTGAATTCGTGTCCGCCGAAGGCGGATTGGCCTCTGGCGGACAGGAAAAATAAATATGAAAACCACCGAACGTACAACGCATGCTATCGATGCCACGGGGAAAAGCCTCGGCAGGATCGCAAGTGAAGCAGCCAAAGCGCTCATGGGGAAAACGACCGCGTCATATACGCCGCACATCCGCTCCGACGTGAAGGTCGCTATCAGTAATGCAGCAAAAGTGCGGCTAACTGAAAAAAAGCAACTACAGAAAGTATACACTCGCTACTCGGGTTTTCCGGGCGGGCTCAAGCACGAGAGCCTCGGATCACTGCGTGGCAGAAGCGGAGTCTCTGCCGCGCTTCGTCATGCGATCAAGGGTATGCTGCCTCGCAACACGCTTCTCGTTGCCCGTATGAAAAATTTGACCATAACTGAATAATCAACGATGCATATGAGCGCAAAAGCAGCACAGTACACAGAAGCAGTCGGCCGTCGCAAGGAAGCGAGCGCGCGCGTGCGGATCACTCCCGCTAAGTCATCTTCGATGACAGTCAACGGCAAGGAGGCTGACATGTACTTTCCGCTCGAGACCATGGTAAAAACGGCATTTGCGGCATTGCAGGCGCTCGGTGCTACATACGCAGTGTCGGCTAAAGTGTCAGGTGGTGGCCACAAGGCACAGGCAGAGGCCGTACGCCTCGGTATTTCGCGCGCGCTCATCGAGATCAATCCCGACCAGCGCAAAGATCTCAAAGTTCGCGGTTTCCTCAAACGTGACCCGCGGGCAAAAGAGCGCAAGAAGTTCGGTCTCAAGGGTGCGCGCCGAGCACCGCAATGGTCGAAACGCTAGTTTTCCTTCTTGCCGTGTTACAATGCCGCTCGCTATGAGCGAAGAGTCTGACGAGAACGTTGATTTTGAGGCCGATCGGGAACTCGGCGATGTTGCTGCTGCGCAGGCAAAAATAAAGAAGTTGCGGGGACAATTGCAGGAGTCGCACGCGAAACGTGATGAATACCTTGTCGGCTGGCAGCGCTGCAAGGCCGATGGTATAAACGCACGCAAGGAAACGTTGGCGGAAGCTGATCGCCGAGTGGAACGTATGAAGCTCGGGCTGCTTGAGGATATTATTCCCGTGTTGGACAGTTTCGATATGGCGACCGGAAGTGAAGCATGGGCTGAGGTTTCCGATGGCTGGAAAAACGGCATGGAACACGTGCGCAATCAGTTGCTAGAGGTACTATCTCGACATGGCGTGGAACGATTCGGAAAGATAGGCGAGCGTTTCGATCCGCGCATGCACGAAGCGATCCAGGAAGTCGACGACGTTGCTGGGGACGCTCACTCCATCGTTAAGATCCTCCGATATGGTTATCGAATAGCCGACAAGATCGTTCGTCCCGCCCAAGTCATCGTTAAAGCCGTCCACAATACTTGACAGAGTTATGAGAAGTTTTGTATAAAAGAAACAGTTAGCATCTAACGCAATATCACTATGAGCAAAATTCTGGGCATCGATTTAGGGACGACCAATTCCGCGATCGCGGTCGTAAAGGCAGGTGAACCGGAGATCATCGAGAACGCAGAAGGTGCCCGTACCACGCCCTCCGTCGTCGCGATCTCAAAAACAGGCGAACGGTTGGTTGGACTATTGGCAAAGCGTCAGGCAGTGACAAACCCCAAGAATACGGTCTACCAAATAAAGCGTTTTATTGGGCACTCGTTTGACGAACCCGCCGTCCTCAAAGATCGAGGAGCAGTTCCGTTCGAAATGCAGAAATCCGGAAATGGCGGGATCGAAGTGAAAATGGGCGATCCGCCAGCTGGCGGATGGTATCGCCCTGAAGAGGTCTCGGCGATGATCTTGCAAAAATTGAAGCAAGATGCAGAAGCACGCCTTGGCGAGACGATCACCGAGGCCGTGATCACCGTCCCCGCGTATTTCAACGATGCTCAAAGACAAGCGACGCGGGATGCGGGCAAAATAGCAGGACTCGAGGTCAAGCGCATCATCAATGAACCGACCGCTGCCGCTCTTGCATACGGGTTTGGAAAGAAACCCCGACGCCCTGATGGGGTCGGGGTCCCGACCGAAGCGTCGGGAAAGAACGAGAAGATAGCCGTTTTCGATTTCGGCGGCGGTACATTCGACGTTTCGGTCTTGGAAGTAGGGGATGACGTCATAGAGGTTCGTTCGACCGATGGCGACGCGCACCTCGGTGGCAAGGATCTCGACCAAAAGATCATGGATTGGATCGGCGAGGAATACAAAAAAGAAAGCGGCGTGGATGTACGCAAGGATCCTTTGGCGCGCCAGCGCCTTGATGAGGCCGCAGAAAAAGCCAAGATAGAACTTTCAACCGCTCTCGAGACTGAGATCAATATTCCCTTTATCACGTCGACCGACGCTGGTCCTCAGCACCTGCTCATCAAGTTGACCCGGGGTAAATTGGAAGAGCTTTCTGCGGAGTTCGTTGACCGTGCGATGACGATCACTAAGCGAGCCGTGGAAGCGTCGCCTTTTAAGGTGAGCGATCTCAATGAAGTCATATTGGTGGGCGGACAGACGCGCATGCCTGCCCTCCAAAAAGCGGTCGAGCAGTATTTCGGCAGAAAGCCCAATATGAGCGTGAATCCCGACGAGGTGGTCGCAATCGGCGCGGCTATCCAAGGCGGCATTCTCCAGGGGGATGTCAAAGACGTTCTTTTGCTCGATGTCATTCCGCTTTCACTCGGCATTGAGACGCTCGGTGGCGTGGCCACGAAGCTCATCGAACGCAATACGACGATACCGACATCCCGCTCACAGGTATTTTCGACGGCAGGTGACAATCAGCCATCAGTGGAGATCCACATCGTGCAGGGCGAGCGCCCGCTCGCGACAGACAACAAATCGCTGGGCCGTTTTAATTTGGATGGCATTCCGCCAGCGCCTAGGGGTATGCCGCAGATCGAAGTTGCGTTTGACATCGATGCCAACGGCATTCTCACCGTTAAAGCAAAAGACAAGTCATCAGGCAAAGAGCAGTCCATACGCATTGAAGGATCATCCGGCCTTTCCGAGGCTGATATTCAAAAGATGCGTCAAGATGCCGAGGTCAACGCCGAAGCGGATAGGAAGAAACAAGAGTTGGTTGAGACGCAAAATGCCGCCGACCAAGTCGTCTACGCCGCAGAAAAGGCATTGCGCGAACACGGTGACAAAGTGACCGACGACATCAAAAAAAATGTACAAGAAAAGATCGATGCGCTCAAAGCCGCGCGTGCCGGTAGTGATGCTGGAGCAATAAAAACGGCATCGGAGGAACTTTCTCGCGCGATGAGCGCGATCGGCCCCGCCGTCGCTAAAGCTAAGGCGGACGAGGAAGCTATGCAGAAAGATCAACCAAAGCAGCCGCCACAGGATAATGAACCCGCCCGACCGGATGATACCGATCATTCGGGCGGGCAACCACCTCCACAAGATGAGAAAAAATAGGTATACTCGTTGAATGAAAAACTACTACCCCAGTACCACAACGCTTCGCGTTGGCTACGGGGCAGGCGATATTTCTGATAGACTCAAGTACGCGATATGAAAAATTATTACGAGGTGCTCGGCGTTTCCAAGACGGCGACCGACGATGATATCAAGACCGCGTTCCGCAAACTAGCTCAAAAGTATCACCCGGACAAAAAGGGCGGTAACGAAGCGAAGTTCAAAGAAGTATCTGAAGCGTATTCGGTTCTTTCAGACAAAAAGAAGCGGGCGGAGTACGATGCGTACGGAAAGAGCTTCGCAGGCGGCGCTTCCGGCCAAGGACAGGGCTTCGGGGGCTTCGATTTCTCCAATTTCCAGAATGCTGGATTCTCCGCCGGAGGCGGATCCGCCTTCGGCGGACAAGGTATGGAATTCGACTTGGGCGATATTTTCGGGGAATTTTTCTCTGCCGGAGGCAGACAAGGGCGGCGAGGGCGTGACATTTCCATCGACATCGAGCTTCCATTCAAAGAGGCTGTGTTCGGTACCGAGCGTCGAGTCCTGATCGCTAAGTTGGCCGTGTGCGACACGTGCGCTGGCACGGGCGCTCAGACGGGTTCCAAGACCATTCTTTGTGCAACGTGCAATGGCAAAGGTGAGATACGGGAAACGAGGAACACGTTCTTCGGAGCCTTTACCTCTGCGCGTACGTGTCCCTCATGTCACGGCAGAGGAGAAGTGCCGGAGGCAATATGTCCCAAGTGTAGCGGGGAGGGCGTTATCAAGCGGCAAGAAGAGATCCACGTGGTCGTTCCAGCGGGAGTGGGGGACGGTGAGATGATACGTATGCCCGGCCAAGGCGAAGCTGCAGCAGGGGCACCCGCAGGCGACCTGTACGTTAAACTGCATGTGAAGCCGGATGCGCGATTTACTCGTGACGGCAACAATCTCCAGACGACGCTGTCTATCAAGCTCACTGATGCACTGCTCGGAGGTGAGTACCGTGTCCACACCATTGAAGGAGAAGAAATGCTGGTAATACCGGCAGGAATTACGCACGGAGAGGTCGTCCGGATGCGCGGAAAAGGCGTGCCCCACGGGCGAGGCAATCGAGGTGATCTTCTCGTACGCGTCAATATCGACTTTCCCAAAAAACTCTCACGAGGTGCGCGCGATCTCATTGAGAAATTGCGAACGGAGGGCCTTTGACCGCGGATTATGGTGCCACCTGCTATCACAGCAACGCTCATAAAGCTCCCCATGGACTGGGTGCTCATCGGCCTCCTCGCCATCTTGCTTGTGATATTTACGCTCCGGGCGGGTACGCGCTCGGCAGTGGCCGTATCCCTCACATTCCCCGTACTTGCATTTGCGCTAGGCGCTCTTCCCAGTACCGCATTCGTTGCCGCCGCCATCGGCAAGCCCGCGAGTCCGTTGGTGCCGCTCATAATCGCAGCTATTCTGTTCGTCGCCCTTTTTATTCTTGTATCTCGGGTGCTCGGATCGGGCTTCAGCGGAAGCGCTCTGCCGCTTGCAGCGCTTCTTACAGGGCTGGCAACAGCAGTCGTTGCCGTTGTCTTTCTCAATCAGATCCTGGGTTCCAATGCAATATGGCATTTTGGCCCTCAAATCCGGGCTATTTTTGGGCCTGCCTATGAGCTCTTTTGGATTCTCGGCTCGTACGCAGTACTCGCATTTGCCCGGAGATAGCATATGCCTTCAGAGTTGCTGATCGCAGTTCTCGCCGGCCTGGGGGGCATGTTGGGTTGGGGAATCGCGGATTTTTTTGCGAAAAAAACTATTGATGAGCTGGGCGATGTGATGACGCTGGCGTGGGCTGGTGTGTTCGGAACGTTGGCTTTTTTTCTTGCAGTGCTCTACGAAGTCTCTGCGCAAGGCGCTCCTGTGTATATCCCGCAGGATCCTCGGACGTGGCTTGCTCTGATATTTTTCGGTGCGCTTCAAGCAGCGGTCTACATTTTTGTGTATCGCGGTTTTGCGAAAGGGAAAGTTGGTCTTTTGAGCCCGGTCTTTGCCTCTTTTGCTGGTATCGTCGCACTCGTCTCGATTCTCTTCTTGGGTGAGACCACTACCGCTTATCGTATCGTCGCTCTGATCGTCACATTTGGGGGCGTGCTCATCCTCAATGCTGATTTCAGCATGCTTTCCTCGTTCCGCGTAGGTTTTCTAAAAATAGGTGGCTTTACGGAGGTCGCAGTAGGCACGGTGCTCGGGGCTCTATGGACGATTCTCTGGTATCGATTCATCAATGGTGCCGATTGGCTCTTTTACGCGTTCTACATGTTCGCATTCATGACCATTGCGGTATTCTTTTTTGCCGCCTTCCAACGTCTCTCCTTCTCTGTGAAGCAACCAGCCTTATGGAAGTTTATTGCGGCGATCGGTGTGTGCGAGACGGTAGCCTACATCGCGATCAGCTTAGGCTACGGCGTGACCCCTTTTGTTTCGGTCGTTTCGATTTTGAGTGCCGCGTTCTCGTTGCCGACTATTATCCTTGCGCGCATATTTTTAAAGGAGCGCACGACCCGCACACAGACCATAGGCACGATCTTGACGATTGTCGGGGTTGTATTGATTTCGGTGTTATAATCTAGCCTTTATATGGCGGAAACTTTTACGCCCGAAATGCTCGAAAACTTGGATCACCAAACGCCATTTTTTGTATTCTCAAAAAAGGCGCTCAAGGATCGGTACGCGGAATTCAAAAAATACTTTCCGCATGCCATCATCCATTATGCAATGAAAGCAGATGCCGAGAGGGGCGTGCTCGAAACGCTCTCAGAAGCAGGTGCACATTTTGAGGCGGCGTCAGTGTATGAACTCCATCTGCTCAAAGAACTCGCGATCCCTCCAGACCGAATCCTTTACGGCACATCAGTCAAACCTGCTTCACATATCAAGGAATTCCACGATTACGGCGTCAACCGATTCGCGTTCGATTCATTCCCGGAACTTGATAAAATCGCTGCCATTGCGCCGAAGGCTCGTGTGTATGTGCGTGTTTCGGTCAATGACACGGGGAGCATCTATCGGTTTTCCGAGAAATTCGGAACTGTACACGAGAATGTCGTACCGCTTCTGGTGCGTGCGCGCGAATTGGGTCTTGAGCACTACGGCATCAGCTTCCACGTCGGCTCTCAAGCGAGCAATCCCGATGCGTGGCGCAAAGCGATTGAGAGCTTGCAGCCAGTCATGAACCACCTCAACGAGATCGGCATCAAGATCGAAATATTGAATATCGGCGGAGGTTATCCCTGCACCTACGCATCAAGCGACAATGAAATATCATTGAAGGAAATCGCTGAAAGCGTCCATCGCGAGTATGAGCAGCTGCCGTATCAGCCGCACATGGTACTGGAGCCGGGGCGCGCCATGGTCGCCGATGCGGCGGTTTTGGTAACGAGTGTCATCGCGCGCATTGAGCGAATAGAACATACGTGGCTCTTCCTCGATGCGGGCGTATATAACGGACTCTTCGAAACACTCGCGTACCAAGGTGATATACGCTATCGCATTACGGCCATGAGACCCTCGTATGACGCAGGTGAATCTACCTTTGCCCTTGCTGGCCCCACAGGAGATAGCTGGGATGTGGTATCCCGCGATGCCCATTTACCGACCGATATACAGGTGGGCGACAAGCTCGTATTCCATAGCGTCGGCGCCTATAATTTAGTCATGGTCGGCCGATTCAACGGTTTCCCCAAGCCTCCGGTACATTTCGTTTGACAGGTCGGGCTGGCGTTCTACACTTCGGGTAATGCGCATGAACCTGCCGCAGAGGATTTGTCTCGGTTTTTTTTGTTGTCTATTCGTGTTGTGGGGCGCTCTCTTTTTCACCCATACGACCGATGGCTTCTATAACTACCTCTTTTCTTTTCTTTTCGGCTTAACGCCCCTCATTGGCGGATTCGCCGCGGTCGAAAGTGCCCGCGTCTGGGGCGCACTAAAAAGTGCAGTTGGCCGTGCGGTCTTTTTTATCGGTTTCGGTATTTTTCTGTGGGGTGGCGGCGAGACGATCTGGTCATACTACAATTTCTTTCTCGGCGTACCTGCACCATATCCCTCTCTCGCCGACGTTGGCTTTGCGCCGAGTATCTTCTTCTATGGGCTCGGTGCTCTGTATCTCGCGCGCGCGACCGGCGCGCGTTACGTTCTGAGGGACCATTGGTATGCGAAGGTCTTCGCGATATTTGCCCCGCTGGTGGTCGCCGCTTTCTCCTATTATCTCCTTGTTATCGTCGCGCGCAGCGGTGTCATCGTTCCTGATGGGGAGAGTACGCTAAAAACCGTCCTCGATATTGCGTATCCCCTGGGTGATTTTGTCGGCCTGACTGTTGCCATAGTCGTCGGTGGACTATCATTCAAATATTTAGGCGGTCGCTATCGGGTGGACATCTACGCCATACTTCTCGGGCTTGGTGTGATGTTCGTGGCGGATACAATATTTTCTTATACCACGACGGTTGGCACGTACTACAACGCCGATTTCGGGGATCTTATCCTTGCTCTCGGCATGTCGTTGCTCACATTCGGCATTCTCGGTTTCTACCGTCCCAAATTGGACGACTAGCGCGTATGACAGCATTCGACACCATCGCGGAGAAGATCATCTTGGAGCAGGAACTGGTCATTGGCCCTCTTGCTTGGTCGGAGGCCATGAAGGTCTCGGGGATGCAGGTGGCGGCCGATCATACGGTGACGATCCAGAACGGTGATCCGAAAGCTGCCGTTGACCGGCTGGTGGCTCAATATGAGCGACTTTTCGGCAGGGCTTCGCACGAGGTGTGCCGGGAGGCTGTGGCCACTTTGGTAAAGAGTATGGCTCCTGCCGACGTGCCTACATCTCTGCGATGAGGTAAACTAGCGCTGTGGCAGACACGGATACACAGAACGCACGGGCGGCCACGAAGGGGCATGAGGACTATGAGGCTGAGTTGCGGGCGGCAAATGAGACCGTCTACAAGCATTCGCTTGAACTTGCTCGATTAAAACAGGCGCTAGAGGTCGCCAATGCGCAGCAGGAAAACCTTCTGCACTTCATCAGCCATGAGATCAAGGGCTACCTCACCAAGGGACAGGACGCATTTGCCGGTATTGCGGAGGGAGACTATGGGGAGGTATCAGCGCAGGTCAAAGAGCTTGCCGCGGGGGCGCTCGGCGAAATGCGCAAGGGCGTAGCGACCGTTATGGATATTCTCGACGCTTCGAACCTCAAGAATGGGACTGTTATGTTCAAGAAAGAAACGTTCGATTTTAAAACGGCAGTATTGGATGTCGTCAGTCAGCAAAAGCCAGCCGCGGATGAAAAACAGTTGGGCATCCAATTGAATTTGGGCAACGGGGTATACACCATGGTAGGGGATCAAGAGAAACTGCGTGAGCACGTGATACGTAATTTGATAGACAATGCCATAAAATACACGCCCTCCGGCTCGATCGTAATAGAGCTTTCTGATGGCGACAATAAGATTCACTTTTCTGTGAAAGACAGCGGCTTGGGCATCACGGATGAAGATAAGCCGCGCCTTTTTACCGAAGGCGGGCACGGCAAGGATTCGATCAAGGTCAATGTGCATTCCACGGGTTACGGCCTCTTCATCGCCAAACAGGTCGTTGAAGCACACGGCGGGAAAATTTGGGCCGAATCCGAAGGACAGGGGAAGGGTTCGCGCTTCACCGTCGAATTACCCCTCTCATTCTGAATCATCCTAAATTCTAACTGTTTATTCCTTAGTGTTAACGGTCGTATATAATATGGAATATGACCAAAACCATTGAAGAACGCGTCAGGCAGCGTGCGGCGCGACATCAGATCCAGAAGATAGTCTTGGAGGGGCTTTATGCAGGCTCAGCACTCAGCATGATGGTTATGGCGCCAAATACTCTCTCCTTGCTGAAATACGTCCGTAAATATATCGACGACAAAGCTGTGCTTGATGCACGTATGTATCAAGCCTGTTCACGTCTTGTGGCCAAGGGCCTGCTGATTCGGGAGGCACGTGGTCGATACAGATTATCTGAAAAGGGGAGAGTGGCCGCGGAGAATGAGGCGGTATTGAAGCGTCTCCATGCAGTACCGATGCGCTGGGACGGCAAGTGGAGACTCGTTATCTTCGATATTTGGGAGCGACGGCGGGCGGCAAGAGATCGTCTGCGGTCAGTACTGGCACGCAATGGGTTTGTTCGCATACAAAATAGTATCTGGGCATATCCATATGATTGCGAGGAATTATTCGCCTTCTTGCGAGCGAATCTATCCCTTGGGAAGGGAATTCTCTATATCGTTGCAGAGGAAATTGAAGGCGACGCGCAGCTTCGAGAGCACTTCGGGCTGCGTAAATAAATATTCCTTATCCATAACGGTCGTTAGATATAAGGAATGTTCGTTGGATCAGGGCGCTTTATGAATGGATATTACCTGGTAGTATAGGTGTTCATGCAAAGGCTTTTCACTGGATTGCAACCATCTGGACAGTTGCATATTGGCAACTATTTCGGAGCCTTGAAGCAGACCGTGGAGATGTTCCAAGGCGCAGAGGGTTTGGTGATGATCGCCGATTATCATGCCCTGACATCACTCAAGGATCCCGAGGCGCTCCGGCGAAATATTGCTGAAGTCGTGCGCGATTACGTTGCAGTAGGGCTCGATCCGCAAAAGGCCGTGCTCTTTCAGCAGTCATCGGTGCCCGAGCACACGGAATTGGCCTGGATATTTGATTGTCTCGTCACGGTGCCATTCCTCATGCAGGCGCATGCGTACAAGGACAAGGTGGCAAAAGGGCTCGAGGCCAACGCTGGGTTGTTTACCTATCCGATGCTCATGGCTGCCGATATCTTGCTCTACGACACCGATGTCGTACCGGTGGGAGCTGACCAACGGCAGCATGTGGAGTACGCGAGAGAAGCTGCGGCAAAGTTCAATGCGGCATTTGGGCAAACATTTAAAGAGCCCGTAGAGAAGATCCTCGATACGGTCGCCGTAGTACCCGGCACCGACGGTCAGAAAATGAGCAAAAGTTACGGCAACGTCATTCCGCTGTTCGGCACAAAAGACGAGATCTCGAAGGCTGTGATGAGCATCGTGACGGATTCCAACGCTGAGAGCCCGACCAATGTGTACGCTATCCACTCGTTGTTCAAAGATCGTGACTATCTTTCGGATCTGTATAAGACCAATAAAGGGAAGTACAAAGCGCTCAAGGATGCGCTTGTCGAAGATATCGAAGCGCTCCTGGCCCCCATGCGGGAACGGCGGCAGGGCATCACCGATGCCGATGTGAAGCGGGTCTTGAAAGAGGGTGCCGAGCGTGCTCAAGCGCAGGCTTCGGTGAAAATGAAGGATGTTCGGCAGAAAGTCGGAGTCGTTATTTAAATATATGTCGAGAACCTTTATCAAAGATCTGCGAGAAAAAACGAATGAGCAGGTCACAATCCTGGGCTCTGTCGAGGTGCGGCGCGACCAAGGAAAACTCGTCTTTTTCGATCTTCGGGATATGACCGGGTCGGTGCAGGGCATCGTACCACCGGCATCATCCGCGATGGATGCCGCGAAAAACGTGCGGCAGCAGTATGCGGTGGCAGTTTCGGGCGTCGTCAACGAACGCCCCGAGAAGAACATCCAGGCGGGTAAGATGAACGGCGATATCGAATTGAAGATCGAGCATATAGAGATACTCGGGATCGCGCAGCCGCTGCCCTTTGACCTTGATGCTGAATTACACCTGGAAACGCATCTCGACAATTTGCCGCTCACGCTTCGTACGCAGCGCAGTAGGGATATTTTTACGATGCAGGCGAGCATACTGGATGCGTATCGCAGATCGCTCCAAGCGCAAGGTTTCAAAGAATTTATTGCTCCTGCTTTGGTTGGTGGCGACGCAGAAGGCGGCGCCGCTGCATTCAAGGTGGAATACTTCAAGGAGAAAAGCGCTTTTTTGGCAACCTCCCCGCAGTTCTACAAGCAGATCATGGTTGGGCCGCTTGAGCGCGCATTTACCGTGGCGAAGATTTTCCGAGCGGAAAAGAGCGCGACCACACGGCATCTCTCGGAAGCCACGTGCATGGACTTCGAGATGGGATTCATAGAGAGCGAGCGCGATCCCATGCGTGTCTTGGAGCAAGCGATACGAGATACCGTCCGTGCGGTAGGAGAGAATCATGCGGATATGTTCGCCCGCTTCAACACTATAGTACCGCTCCTGCCTGATCCGCCAGCTGGCGGAATCCCGATCTTGACCCTAGCAAAAGCGCACGACGTGCTCGGTGTTGCGCACGAGCCGGATATGGAACCGGAGCACGAACGCAATATTTGTGAATGGGCAAAAAAAGAACACAGTTCGGATTTCGTGTTCATCACTCGTTACCCAACGAGCAAGCGCGCATTCTATACGTATGAGGACCCCTCGGAAGCACCTTTTTCGCGTGGCTTCGATCTTCTCTTCCGCGGACTTGAGATCAACAGCGGCGCACAGCGCATACACGATTACGACATGCTCATAGAGCGAATGAAGACCCGCGGGCTTGATGTCGAGAAATTTTCCTTCTACTTGCAAGCGTTCAAGTACGGTATGCCGCCGCACGGAGGTTCGTCGACGGGGCTTGAGCGCTTCACTGCGCGCATGCTCGAAATAGCGAACGTAAAAGAGGCGACCGCATTCCCGCGCGACATGACGCGCATCGACTCGCGACTGAGCGAGGCGCCCGAATTTGATCCCGACGCTCCGACCGACACGTCGGAGGTCGGGACCCCGACCGCGCAGCGCGTCGGGGAAACATTATGACCGATAGATTTGAGATCAAAGCAGTCGCTTTCCAAGGCCCTTTGGAAGCGCTTCTTGATCTGATTGAATCACGCAAGCTCTCGATTTCGCTCGTGTCGCTATCGGAGGTATGCGACGCGTATTTAGCGCATGTAGAAAAAATGCCGCAATTGCCGCTCGGGCAGACGGCGCAATTCATTCTCGTCGCTTCAACATTATTGCTCATCAAGTCGCGTTCGCTTCTACCGAGCTTGGAGTTGACGAGTGACGAGCGCGAATCGGTAGAAGAGTTGGAGCGCCGGTTGGCACATTATGCAGCCGTCAGAAAGACCGCAAAACTTCTGCGTAACCAGTGGGGGAGGGCTCCGCTCATCGCGGCCGAGTATGCTGCCGGGCGACCCATCGTTTTTGCTCCTGCGGAAACGAGCGCAGGCACCGTCTTGAGTGCAATCCAACGCATCGTACAGACGTTGCCTAAGCCCGCAGACGTTGCCCGCGCGACGGTTGCCCCCGTCGTTGCACTCGAGGATGTGATCAAGTCGGTCCACGCCCGCCTCTCCAGCGCTCTTCGCACGCGCTTTTCTGACCTTACAAAATCCGTTGACCGACATGAGATCATCCTGCATTTTCTTGCTATCCTCGAACTGGTACGTGCTGGATCAGCATCGGTATCTCAGGACAAACTTTTTTCAGACATAACGATAGAGTTGGAGAACTTAGGGGCGCCGATCTACGGGTGATATATGCAACGAAAAACGACACCCTCCATGAGCGAGAGCGCCGCGCGAGCACAGGCTTTCATACTGTCTGAAGGCGGCCCTATTTCGCTGCGCAAACTCGCGACACTGCTTGGGATCGACGGACCTGCGACCGCGGCAGCACTCGAAGAGCTCTCCCAAGTACTGGAGGGGAGCGGCATCTGTATCATTCGTACTGAGAACGAAGTAGGGCTTGCGACCTCCCCGCGCGTCAGTGAAACTATGCGCACTGCGTATGAAGATGCTCTCACCCGTGAAATAGGCAATGCGGGCCTTGAAGTCTTAGCGATCGTTCTCTATCGAGGAGCATCGACACGCGCAAGCATTGATTATATCCGTGGGGTCAATTCGACCTCGACCATCCGTTTGCTCTTGTCGCGAGGTCTGCTGGAGAGAACGCATAATCCAGCAGATGCGCGCGAATATCTCTACCGCCCGACGCCGGAATTGCTGGCACACCTGGGTACTCGTACCAGCTCTGAACTGCCCGACTATGATACAATCCGCAGCGAACTCGAGACATTCGAGCGATCGCAACCAGCATTCACTGAACATGACGGAGATACCGCCGATACAGGAGAAAATCATTGATCGAAAAAATATCACCGAGGGCAGTATCCTCGGCGTGCTCACGCTCGGGCTCATGTTCCTCGCGGCCGCTTCTTTCACCTGGGCCATTTTCGCTGACGCCGCAGCACCTGTGCCTGCAGTGCAAGTTGCTGCGGCCGAGGCATCGCAAGAAAAAGCGCCTGCGGTAGATTATTTTTCCGACATCACTCTACAGGCGCACAGTGCCATCGTCGTTGACACGACGACAGGGCGGATACTCTACGCACATAACCCCGACGTGCAGTTGCCGCTCGCATCGCTCACGAAGGTTCCGCTCGTCCTTAGTGTCGCGGAGGCTCTGCCGACCGATGCCGTTATCACTATGCCAGATGGGGTCCCGCAGTTGACCGCGGGCACACGCTGGAAAATTTCGGATATCATCGATTTTACGTTGGCCATCTCATCGAATGAAGGTGCCGACGTACTCGCTGAAGCCGCGAATGAAAGTATCCGGATGCAATTTCCCGCGGCGCCGGCCGAGAACGCGACGCTCTGGCGCATGAACCAACTCGTCAGGCAACTCGGGCTGACACATACTTACTTCCTGAACGATAACGGCCTCGACGAGAGCACAACGCAATCGGGGGCGTACGGCACCGCGCGCGACATGGCCGTCCTTTTCTCCTATGCCGCGTCGACGACGCCGCAGACCTTCGCCGCAACGACGAAACAAAGTTTCTCTATCGAATCGATAAACGGGACTCGTGCGACAGCTATAAATACGGACGATGCGCTGCCTGCCATACCCGCCATAATCATGGGTAAAACGGGTTACACTGACCTTGCTGGCGGCAATCTCGCCATCGTATTTGACTCCAATGAGCATCGCATTGTTGCTGTAGTGCTGGGCTCAACCCAAACCGGTCGGTTTGACGACATGGTCACCCTGGTGGGTCGTACGAAGGAGGCGGTCGCTGCAAAGTAGGCATTGCCGGATAGCGTTCAGAACGTACAACCCCGTTAGAGGCTTCGAGAACGGGGCACGTTTTGCCGCGTTGGCCTCTAACGGGGTACAATACGGCATGCTCTCTCCGACGGTCCAAGTCCTAGCGCCCGCGACGGCAGCGTTTGCCATAGGCATTTGCATCACGCCTATCCTGACGCACTATTTGTATTCCTACCGTGCCTGGAAAAAGACGCCAGGAAAGCAGGCGCTCGATGGAGCGCCTGCCGATGTGTTCAACAGACTTCATGAGAAGACAGAGACGCGTGCCCCGCGTATGGGAGGCATCGTCATTTGGGCGAGCGTTTTTATAACCACCGTCGGCTGTGCGATACTGGCAAAGCTGCTTGGTTGGCCGACGCTGCAAGACCTCGATTTTCTTACCCGCAGCGAGACGTGGCTCCCATTTGCCGCTCTTATGGCTGGTGCCGGCTTTGGTCTTGCCGATGATCTCTTGGTCATTCGCCCGGGGGGAAGGGGCTTGCCGCTTCGTGTGCGGCTCGCTGTCGTATTGGCTCTTTCTTCGTTCGCGGGGGGGTGGTTCTGGGCCAAGCTCGATGTGCATGCGATATCACTTCCTTTTCACGGACACTTGGAAGTGGGGTGGTTTATCGTACCTATCTTTATCATTGTTTCGCTGGCACTCTATGCTTCCGGCGTGATTGACGGTATTGACGGGCTGTCGGGCGGGGTATTCGCTTCCGTGTTTGCTTCGTACACTATTATTGCGTTTACGGAACAGCAATTGGATCTTGCCGCGTTTTGTGCCGCGGTCGTCGGCGGACTGCTCGCATTCTTGTGGTTCAACGTCCCACCGGCGCGTTTCTATATGAGCGATACCGGCACGATGGCGCTAACGCTCTCGCTATCCGTCGTCGTCTTTATGACCGATACGCTTGGCGGCGGAGTTGGAATAGCCGTCCTTCCTGTCATTGGCGGCCTGCTCATGGTGACCGTTCTTTCCGATGTGATCCAGATGATCTCGAAACGCGTTTTTAAGAAAAAGATCCTCCATATCGCGCCTTTACATCATCATTTTGAAGCGATCGGGTGGCCGGGCCCGAAGGTTGTCATGCGTTATTGGGTGCTATCTATCGTTCTTGCTTTTGCCGGGGTCATCGTCGCCCTTTCTGCCCTTTGATGCGTGTGGAGACGAAGCGGTCACATATCGATAAAGTGCTCGCGCTGCTCATCGGGTTGCTCGTGATGGGCGGTTGCTTTATTTTCGCATCGGCTGCGTTCGGACTTCTCGCCCGCGGGACGAGCGGCATGTCGCACATCGTATTTAGCCACCTGGTGCTCGGAGTAGGTTTCGGGCTCGTCCTGCTCGTCATCACGGCCAACATCGATTATCGCCGCTGGCGCCCGTTGTCACCGTATATCTTTGCGGGCGCACTGTTTATGACGGCACTCGTATTCGTGCCGCACCTCGGCGCATCATACGGGGGAGGGCGACGATGGATCATCATTGCTCATCTCTCCCTCCAACCTTCGGAGCTGCTCAAGATCGCCGGCGTGATGATAGCGGCCGCGTACTTTACTTCTATCAAAAGCAAAGTTGCAAGCATACAATGGGGGCTCGGTGGCCTCGTCGCGATACTGGCAGGACCAGCGCTCTTGCTTGTCTTACAACCCGACATCGGCACCCTTGGCGTCATTGTGGTGGGTATCGCAGCAGTCTTTATCGCGGCAGGCGCGCGAGCACGTGATATTGCGATCATGGTCTGCGTCGGCATCCTTGCGGTCGGAGCCCTTGCCCTTGTGAAGCCCTACGTGCGTGACCGTATCGTTACGTTCGTCCACCCCGCTCAAGGACAACAGGGGCAGGGTTATCAAATCAAGCAGTCGCTGATTGCGATCGGCTCGGGAGGGGTACTCGGCAGAGGGTTCGGCCAAGGGATACAAAAATTTACGTACCTACCTGAGCCGATGGGGGACTCGGTGTTCGCCGTCGCCGGCGAGGAGCTTGGATTTGCTGGTTCGGCACTCCTGATCCTTGCCTTTCTTTCGCTCGCACTGCGCGGCCTGTCAATTTCTGCCCGTGCCCCAGATCTTTTTGGGGCGCTCCTCGGCATCGGCATATCGACTTATTTGGTAAGTGAGGCATTCATTAATATCGCGTCGATGCTTGGCGTAGCACCCTTGACGGGAATACCGCTGACCTTCATCTCTCAGGGTGGAAGTGCGATGCTGCTGTCTCTTGCGAGCGCCGGCATCCTTTTGAACATTTCAAGAAAGCGGCGCGCCTGATAAATCGCGGGGTCAGCGAAAAGTGCTAAAATGGCAGCATGAGGATCGTATTATTGGGCGGAGGGACCGGTGGGCATTTCTATCCGCTCATTGCAGTCTCAGAGGCTCTTGAGGACCTCTGCGAGGAGAAAACCCTCCTTGAGCCAGAAATGTACTATATCGGTCCGAAACCTTTTGATCCGCCGACATTGCTTGAGCACGGCATCACCTATAGGGCCGGGACGGCGGGCAAGATGCGTCGCTGGGGCAGCGTGATCAATGTCTTCGATGCGTTCAAGACGGGCGTGGGCATCATCCGCGCGATACCGCAGATGTTCACGCTGTATCCCGACGTCATTTTTTCGACCGGCGGCTATGCAGCGTTCCCGGCACTCGTGGCTGCCAAGATCTTACGTATACCGGTGGTTATATATGATGCGGACGCGAAGCCGGGCAAGGTATCCTTGTGGTCTTCGAAATTTGCCCGCGCTATTGCAGTGGCGCATCCTGAAGCCGCCGCAGAATTCCCGGAGCGCGTTCGGCAAAAAATCGCGCGCGTCGGCCACCCTATCCGCAAGGAAATTCTTACCGTCGCAAAAGAAGGTGGGTTCGAGTTCCTGCATCTGGATCCTTCCGCGCCAGCGATATTGATCGTCGGCGGGTCGCAAGGCGCTCATGCGATCAATGAGACGGTGCTCGATGCACTCGTGAATCTCGTCGAGCGTTACAATATCGTCCATCAGGTGGGAACGGCTAATTTTGAAGATACCGCTAACATAGCATCAGTTGCGCTCAAGGATTCTACGCACACAGAACGCTACCGCGTGTTCGGCCTGTTGAACACGCTCGCGCTGCGCATGGCTGCAGGTACGGCGAGTCTGATTGTCGCCCGCGCGGGGAGCGGAACCATCTTTGAGATCGCGTCGTGGGGAATTCCCGCCATTCTCGTCCCCATACCCGAGGAAGTTTCGCACGACCAGACCGAGAACGCTTTTTCGTATGCACGCGCCGGAGGCGCCTTGGTCATTGAACAACGCAATCTGACTCCGCACGTACTGACAGCAGAAATTGACCGACTGATGGCGGATGCCGCGTTACGCGAGAAAATGAGCGCTGCAGGAAAGGCATTTGCGAGACCAGAGGCAGCGCGCAAAGTCGCCCGCATGTTGCTTGATATCGGTATTGCCCACGAACCGATATGAGTGGCACCTCGACCGTACGAGTGCGATTTCCACCGTCTCCTACTGGTTTCTGCCACGTCGGAACGGCGCGCATGGCTGTATTGAATTATCTTTTTGCGAAAAAGAACGCCGGTAAAATCTATTTCCGCAGTGAAGACACCGATAAAGAGCGTAGCAAGCGTGAGTACGAAGATGACATCAAAGAGCAATTGCAATGGCTTGGACTAGGGTGGGACGATTTCAGTCGTTCTACGGAACTCGTGGCACGTCATACTGCGGCGATGCAAAAACTTGTGGATGAAGATAAGGCTTACATTTCAGAGGAGGAGAGTAAAAAGGACCCTGGGATTATGGTCAAGATTGTCCGCCTGCGCAATCCCGGCAAGGTCGTTACGTTTACCGATGTCATACGCGGCGAGATTACCAGCGACACGACCGACCTGGGCGATTTCGTCATTGGCCGTTCGATTGATGATCCGCTCTACAATTTTGCCGTCGTCGTTGATGATGCAGCGCAAGGCATCACGCATGTGATCCGTGGCGAGGATCACATCTCGAATACTCCCCGACAGATCATGATACAGGAAGCCCTCGAATACCCACGCCCAACTTACGCCCATTTTCCGCTGCATCTCGCGTCCGACCGCTCGAAGCTCTCCAAACGAACGGGCGATGTTGCTGTGCGCTCGTATCGCGAAAAGGGCTATCTTGCGCTTGCACTTTTGAATTACCTGGCGATCCTGGGCTGGACGCCGCCTTCCAGCAAGGAAATGCTATCGCTCGATGAGATGGTGGCGGAATTTGACCTAAGAGATCTGCACAAAAGCGGGGCTATATTCGATGTGGAAAAATTGAATTGGTATAACCGCTCCTACCTCAAGCAAATGAGCGACGCAGATTTTCTTGCCTGGGCTTCTCCAATACTTAAAGAGTCGCTCGGCGAGAGAAATGTGACCTGGAGCGAGGATATAAGCCGGACGATCATGCCCCTTATCCGAGAAAACGTCAGTAACTGGGAGGATCTAAAAAAAGCAGCCGACGACGGCGCCTACGATTTCTTCTTTGTCGATCCGCAGCTTGATGCCGCAAAGATCCCTGAGAAGAAATCCAGCGAGTCCGAAGCAGTCGCTCATTTGAAGCAAGTGAGCGCGATCGTTGAAAAAATTCTGGACGGGTCGTGGGAAGAATCAAAGATCAAAGATGCATTATGGGCATTCGCTACCGAGAATGGGCGCGGCGCAGTTTTGTGGCCGCTCCGGTATGCGCTTTCTGGTCGAGAAAAAAGTCCTGACCCGTTCTTGATCGCAAGCATCATCGGCAAGGGAGCCACGGTGAGACGTATTCAGCGTGCAATAGACGCGCTCGCGGGCCTATGAGCCGGTGCGCCGCCTGGACTGGCGTTGCGCTAACGCTACTGCTTTCGTGCGCGCCTTTTTTTGCCGTGGCCCAGACCGCCGATGAATTGCAGCAGCAAATAGATCAGCACAACGCGCAGATCGCACAGCTCGATAAGGAAATAGCCCAATATCAGACGCAATTAAACGCAACCTCCGCGAAAAAGCAAACTCTTCAAAGCCAGCTGGACCAGCTCAATTTATCGATAAAAAAAACGACCGCTTCGATCACCAAGACCAAAAGTCAGATCAGTACGACTGAACTGCAGATCAAGCAACTCGCTACCGGTATCGCAAAAACCCAGGGAACCATAACTCAGGAACGGCTTGGCCTCGAACAATCCATGCGTGCTTTTGCAGAGGAAGAGAGCAGGCCCTTGGTCATACAATTGCTCGCTGATGAGAATATTGCGAGCGTCTGGAATGATCTGCAAGCCGCATCATCGCTGCAGACGGCTATTGCCACACATATCACCGACCTGGCTTCGGCAAAGCAGGTCCTCACCAACACAAAGACCGCGACGGAGCAGAAACGAGCGCAGCTCGTGAAGCAGCAAAATACATTACTTACGCAGCAAGGTTCGCTCACTGCCACCAAGCAGGCGCAGAGCGACCTTCTGAAGCAGACCAGGTCACAGGAATCTGCCTACCAAGCGATCATCGCGCAGAAGAAGGCCCAGCAGGCGAGTTTCGAAGCAGCGCTTGAAAATCTCAACGAGCAGTTTAAAAAAGCGATCAATCCCTCTCAGATTACGACGCCGGGAAAGGGTATCTTGCAATGGCCGCTCGACTCGGTGCGCATCACGCAGTACTTCGGCAACACGCCATTTGCGGCAGCAGGCGCCTACAATGGAAAGGGTCACAACGGCATCGACTTCGCTGCTCCCATTGGTACACCCGTGAGAGCGGCTCTGGGAGGTACCGTGATGGGCACTGGCAACACCGATGCTGTAAGGGGATGCTACTCGTTCGGCAAATGGGTGATGATAAAGCACAATAATGGCCTCAGCACGATGTATGCCCACTTCTCGCAGATCAGCGTCTCTGAAGGGCAGGCCGTGAGCACCGGGCAGTTGCTCGGCTACAGCGGCGAAACAGGATACGCAACGGGGCCGCACCTGCACTTCGGCGTCTACGTGACATCCGCTACGCAGATAATAAAACTCGGGCAGGCGACCAAATCAACGACCCCGTGCGCCAACGCGGTCATGCCGGTACCGACCTCACTCTCAGGCTACCTCAATCCGTTCAGTTATCTCCCGGCTTCTTGATCAGCTGCGCTTATGTTTTGGCGTTGGCCACTCTTGCGCGTGCGCCATGTGCTTGATCTCAAATGGTAGAACAGGGCGCAGAGCGCGGAGCGTTTTTTCCGGCGCAATAGGGAAGTGGCGCGAGTCATCAAGGTCGTTGACCAGATCAATAAGGTCATCTTCAGCCGTAAGCCAGTCGGGGAGCGGATATTTCGCTAGATCGAACGGGCCCGAGTACGAGCGCATTGATTTGCGACCGTCGGCCATAATGTACTCATTGACATACGACAGCGCGAGTTCGCGAGGAGTAAGATAGATGGGATCGCGATAACGCAGTATGGTGTGATTTGTTTTGCTGATCGCGCCCCACCTGCCATTTTCTTTGAATAGCGCAACGACGTGATCTTCATCGCGTGCAATAGTTTTCAAATCCATCAAAAGCGCTTTCTTGCCATGATAGGCGAGCGTAGCAGCAGCCAAAAGTGCGCCCTCAAAACAATGCACGGTCTTCGCTTTCAAAACTCGCCGCGGCGACATGTACGTCTCCCCTGACAGCTCAAAATTGATTGGAAGCGCATCCAGGTAATCCTGAATCTTTTGCGGCGTGTTAAGTCGCCCAAAAACACGTCGTTCAACAGGGGTCAGCAAGGTTTGCATCGAATTTCGAAGCGACATGAGGCCATTATAGACTCCCAAAAAGGGAAGTCCGACTCCCCCGATATTTTTGCGAATTTTTGGACCGCAGGGAAGTCGATCTACGGATCACTAGGACATCTCGGATAAACAGACGGCAAAAGGATCGGGGGAGGCTGATGAGAGCGACAGCGGTAAGGCTGATAGGGAAAGCATAGGAGAGGCGTATTAAAGCCTGTCACAGGGTGTTTAAAGGGCTCAGGATGCCAAGCGTAGCTACGGGCCGCGCCTCGGTTATAAGGTCAATATAGTGCGCAAAAGATATATTGTGCGCACATTAAATCTCTGCGTCCCCAGACGCCCTCATATATTACACAACATCCTGTAAAGACTCGCAATATCACCTGCTTACTGCACCCCACTCAGCAGAATTTTTCGCAGCCAAGACACCGACTCTTATTACTCTCCCAATTACGACTAGAAAAAACTGAAATCGAATGGACGCCCTCCCCTATCGGAACATCCGACCGGGGGGTTTATGTTTGCACTTTAATTTGCTTTAACAAACCTGCGTACTCATCTTGAATGTCCTTCTCAAGATATAAATCGATCTTTTTAAAAGTACGTTCTGTATACGCCATCATCGTTTTACGGCCGATAAAATATCGAAAATTTGGTTCGAATAGTAATCTCCACCGAAAGCCTCCGAGTCTCATGAAAACGCGGGTTGTTACCCGCGTTTTCGCTAGAATTTTTAAATAAATTTGTAAGTTAACAAAGAAATAATCCTTTAGGTACGTTCGGTAAAGTTGGGTTTTCATTTCGAAAGTGTTATTTAATAATTCATGGTCAGCGTATTTCTGGAGTACAAAAGTAGTTTGCATCTGTATAAGTGATTCAAATTTCTTTTGCGCGTCGTCGATCAAAAGAGCGAAATTCTTTGATGTCGTTAGCGCGAAGATTAACTGTGTCTCTACATAATCACTGCCACAGTGCTTCTCTAAAATTGCGTCTCCCAAGGGGGTTCTTGCAAGGGGTGGAAAAAAAGCCTCTCCCAAAGACGGTCTCTCATTTGCCCTATCAAGATTAATAAAATTAAGTATTGAGGTAAGTCGTATATTTCTAAAATCGTCCATGCTATCAGCAACTTCAAGGGCGTTTGTAGTTGCTAGTAAGATCATTTTATATACCTTCACGAGGTGATCTTTCCTTTCAAGAAATCTTCGATTAATTAAAACTATGCCTAGTGGAGTTGCGGCACCGACAAATGCGCCTATCAACGTTTGCCACTGTAAAAGAAAATCTTGCATTATCGGACAAGTGTCCTCTCAACAATCTTCTCTGTCAATTACTGCTAGAACGCTGGGCCCCTAATATTTAAGAACCCTTTATTTACCACCGGCCGCGTTCTTCGCGAACGCCCGCTCGGTAGGCTTCGATGCGGCGGCGGTTGGCGGGGGAAATTTCGTCGGGCAGGTGGTCGATGTCGAACCAGCTTCTGGCCATGATCTCGAGATTCGGCTTGAGCGACATCGAGCCTTCGAAGTCGCCTGAGTAGTAGACGCGCACTTTATCCCCCTTCCCCCACTTCCCCGTGTAGGTGCCAATTTCGCCAGCGATGGATTTAACGATAAAGCCCGTTTCCTCGCGCGTCTCGCGCATCGCGGCGTCTTCCGGACTTTCTTTCTTATTCACCCCGCCGCCCGGAAGCGTCCACGCCCACGGCGCGTACCAGTGTGATACCAGCACCACGCGGCGCTCGTGCACGAGGATCATGCGCACGCCCTGGATGTCGCTCGCGTCGCTTTGTATGCGGGATAGGTAGTAGCGAGCGGCGTGCACCCCGCCGATTATCGACAACGAGAGATACATCCCTACCCTGCGCAGATACCGCATAGCCGAAGATCACGTCGTCCACGGGATCGCAAATTCCGTAAATTCAGGCAAGAGTTTGCGGCTAAAAAGCAGGCGGGAGATCACTTCCGCATGCGAGAGCGCACCGGTGAGCGCATTGTGCGGGCTCGGCTCTTCGGGGATGCCGCAATAATTGAGCACTGCATCAAGATCGAGCGCCGAGCGGCGGTGCCGCACTGGCGGCTGAAGACCGCGATTGATCATGTGCACATAGCAGAGGGTGTGCGTGTCGATGGTGCGGTATGCGAACGGCCAGTCCGTGTGACCTGCGCGCTCGGCAGCCGCCTTGAGAAAGTCGCGATCGAAAGACACGTTTTGACCTGCGAGCGTGCGCTCTTCCAATCCCTCGCTCCAGTGCAAGAATGCATGGGTCAGATCTGCTTCAGATTGTTTTTTAGGGTCAGTGATCTGAGCTTTCGTAAAGCCGTTGACCGCGAGGGCTTCATCCATGATATGCGCACCGTCCCACACTCGGCATTCCTCATAAAATCGGTTACCGGGGTTGGAGAGGTCGAGCGCCCCGACGCTCACGATCGAATGCTTGTGTGCCTCTACACCCGAGGCTTCTACGTCAACGACTAGCATACAGTATGCCGGCATTCTCTCATGGCTGAAAGCTGAAAGCTACTGGCCCAGCCCTTTGCAGCTTTTGGCCGGCGTGTAGCCTGCTGCCTCGGCCGCGGCTTCATCGGCGAACCATCGCTGGTCCTGTGCTGAGATCTTCTGGCCGCCGCTGCACCACGGATAGTAGTAGACGCTGCCGCTGCGCGAGGCGACCACCAAGCCCCCAATATAAAGGGCAGCCGGCGAGGGCGTTTGAGGCGCCTGCGCGAGGGAAACGGGTGGCCGGACCTCCTCAAAAGCAGAAAATCGCCCGAGGCCGAAGGAGGCGAGTCCTATCAATATAAAGACCGCAAAGAGACCCCATTCCCCTACCCCACGGTCAAGCCAGGCCTTGATATATCCCACCGACTCTGCTATATTCATGCCCACAGTATGGCACATACAAAAGCAGGCGGAACAGCACATAACTTACGAGATTCGAACCCAAAATACCTTGGAGTTAAGCGCGCAGATGGCCAGAAAGTCGGCGTAGGCGAGATCATCGTCAGGCAGCGTGGCACGGCTATCATGGCAGGCAAGAACATCGGCATTGGCAAGGATCACACGCTCTTTGCGAAGACCGCAGGGCTCGTTCGTTTCCGTACAGCACGCAAAACTAATTACGATGGACGTCGCGTCTCGCGCCACTTGGTGGAGGTCGTTTAGTGCAGGTTCGAGGCAGGTTCAACGACAAGTGTAAAAGCCACTTCCGCACCGGCTCCTGCGGCATGGATAACGAACTCCCCGACCTCTTTGATAGGTCCGGCGAGATCGAGGATCATCGATGCATCGAAAAACCCACTCGTTACATCCACGACGTGCGCAGCGATATCTTCTGCGCGTATGCCTTTGAATAAATGACCCTCCTTATTGGCCTTCACCTGCATCACGATCCTCTTACCATCCAAGTGTTGTAGTTCGCTCTTCCGCTTCTGCTTTTGGAGGTCCGCTGATGCGTCTGCGAGCTGTTGTTTTTTCTGGAATTCAGCGACCTTATCTGGCGTTGCCTGCACTGCCAGGCCCTGCGGGATAAGAAAATTGAGGGCATATCCGTCCGAGATCTCCTTTACGGTATGCCGCTGCCCGACCCCTCGCACATCCTTGATCAAGAGCACTTTCATACCTTACGGCGCTGGATTCGGCACGGCAGCATTCCCCCCGAGCATTTCTACCGCCTTTGCCATCTGGGTGTCTTGCCCTTTTTTGATTGCCTCATCACTGCTCGTGGCCATGACATCCGGCGAGAGACCTTCATGCGGTATCTGCACGCCATCGGGCCCCAGCCAACGCGCCACGGTAACCTTAAGCGAAGTATCCGGAGTGATCTCGAAGAGTTCCTGAACGACGCCTTTACCGAAGGTATTGGTGCCCACGATCTTGGCAATGCCGTAGTATCGTAAGGCATCAGAGAGAATTTCAGACGCCGAGGCAGTGCCTTTATCGACGAGAATTATCATTTTGAGATTTTGATTGAAGACGTCGTAGCCCAGCGATCGGTGCACGACGTTCTCAGAATGGCCCGCATAATCTTCGGTAACGATCACATCGCCCGACGGCAAGAACCAGCTCCCCATATCGACAGCGGCTTCAAGGTAGCCACCGGGGTTCCCGCGCATATCAAGAATGAGTTTGGTATCACCCGACTCAACGAACTTGCGGAGCGCGTTCCTAAAGAGATCTGGCGCGTTCGCTGTGAATTGAGCTACTGAGATGACATAGATACCATCCGGACGCGCGCTGGTGATGACAATGGGGACGTTGATGACTGCGCGAGTCACTTTAAACATCTTCGGCGCTGAAAAGCTCGCACGCAGTATGCTCAGCGTTACCTGCGTGCCTACGGGCCCGCGGATCTTGCCGACCGCAGTGGTCACATCCATGCCTTGCGTAGACACCCCGTCGATCTTGAGGATCTGGTCGTCGCTCTCTATCCCCGCTTTGTCGGCAGGCGTCCCTTTGAGCGGAGATACGACCGTGAGCACGTTGTCTTTGATGTCGATTTGCATACCAACACCACCGAAAGTGCCACTCATATCGGAGCTGAAGTCCTTGTTCTCTTGAGGTGGCAGGAAAAAAGTGTACGGGTCATTGAGGGAGTCCGCGAGCCCGCCGATCATCCCCCACACTTTCTGTTGATCGAGCGCTGCCGTTGATGTGGCTATCGGAGTGGAGGTGGCAACCGCAGCGGGAACAAAATTATCGTTCAAGATTTCCCATGCTTTCCAAACCGGAGAGAAGTCGACCCCGGTGGGTTCTCCCGATGCAGAAATGCTCCTACTCCCCTGCCCGGAGTGCCCCGCAAAAAGATACCCGCCAGCGAAGCCGGCCATGACAAGGACGATGGCGCCAATGACCGTCGTCACGACGGAGAGAATGATCTGCCGCTCTTCTTTGCGCATCGGAAGATTATCGCACGCGCTATCCCACGCGCAAAATGTGCCGGAATTAAAATGCCTGTTCCACGTGCGCACGGCGCGAAGAGAGGTATGCGAGCGAAATGAAACCAAGTCCGATCGTCGCCGTGATAACTTGCGGAATGTGGATAATGAGGCCGAGGAGCATTGCAAGCGCGAGGCCGAAGACCGCCCAGTGCGCGCCGTGTTCGAGGTACGGCAAGCCGGCGAGGGTTTTCGTACGCACCAGATACACGGTCATCGAGCGCACGAAATATGCGCCGATACCGAGGCCCGCGACGATGATCGGCAAGGCGGAGGTCAAGGCAAATGCACCGACCACTCCGTCGAGCGAGAACGCGGCGTCGAGGACATTGAGATACACGAAGAGCAGCAATCCCGGACGCAGCGCGCTCGTCGATTCGACATTGAGACCGTGCGCGATGCCCTCCGTCAGGGTGAAAAGGATGATGCCGATCAAGCCGGTCCGCAAAATAATGCTCGGATCATCATGCCCCAGGTATGAGACCGCGAGAAGGACGCAGAGTGCCAGCGCGATCTCGATCGCCTCTACCCTCCCCCATCGCACAAGATGGCGTTCGATCAGGGCGAACCAGTGCACTTTTTTCCCCACATTAAAGAAAAATTTGAGCGATACCATCAGGAGGAACGCGCCGCCGAAGGCCTTGATCGCGGTGTCTGCGCCGCTGAGCAGTTGCGAGTACGCGGCCGGATCGGAGAACGCGAGCGTGGTGATGATGGCCGGCGAAACGAAAGCGACCGCGCTCACGATGAGGACAGGCAGGATGAGGCGCGTTCCAAAGACCGAGACCAGAATACCCCATGTCAGAAATCGCCGCTGCCAGATCGGCGACATTTCTTCGAGGATCTTTGCGTTGACCACCGCGTTGTCAAAAGAAAGGGTTATCTCAAGTATTGCGAGCATACTTGCGAGGAAAAAAGCGCCGGTACCCGCCCACCACCACACTGCGGTGAGGGCTATGATCGACACGAGAACGGGCGGTATGAACAGGCTCATGCGATGGAAGCATATCACAGGTCAGGGTTCGCATCCTTGTGCGCAGCCATGTGGTCATAGACAATACTTCCTCGCTCGTCGCCCTGTCGCTAGGTTATAATGGACGAATGCATACGCGGCACGAATACGGAGGCATCACTTGGATCGATCTCGAATCGCCGACCAATAACGAGGTGCGCCAGGTCGCGGAGCAGTTCAAGATCAGCGGGGGGATCGCAGACGAGCTCCTGCACCCCGCCTCGAAGCCCCGTGCGGAATTCTACCCGTCGTATGCGTACGTAATCATGCACTTCCCTGCCCTCAAGCACTCTCATGCGACGCGGGAGCAAGAGGTGGACTTCATCATCGGTAAGGATTTTCTCGTGACGACGCATTACGAAACGATCGATCCCCTTCACAAATTCTCAAAAGTCTTTGACGTCAACGCCACCTTGGACACCATGCCGCTGAGCGATCACGGCGGCTTTCTTTTTTTCTATACGGTTAAAAAACTATACAAGGCCATAGAATACGAGCTCGATTTTCTGCGTCGCGAGCTCGCGGCCATTGAAGAGCACATCTTTTCGGGCAGTGAGATCGATATGGTCTCGGCAATATCACGCGCTTCCCGCGGACTGCTCAATCTGCGTCAGACCATCGAACCGCACCGCGATATATTGCGCACGCTCGAAGAGAGTGGCCCCGGGTTTTTCGGCGAGGAATTTTCCCCGTACCTCCGATCACTGTCCAACGAATATTACCGCGTCCATAATCATATTACGCGTGCCACGGATTTTTTGCATGAATTACGTGAGACGAATAATTCTCTCCTGACGACTAAACAAAACGAGACGATGAAAGTCCTGACTGTCATTGCACTCTTTGTGCTGCCGCTCTCGTTCATGGCCGAGATTTTTGCAATGGACACAAAAAACATGCCGATCATTGGAGCTCCTCACGACTTTTGGATCGTCATCGCCATGATGCTTATGGTAGGTGGTGTTATGTTCATGCTGTTCAGGCGTAAAAAGTGGCTCTAAATATGGATCTAATGAGGTTCTTTCGCAGCGCGGTCGGCGGCAAGCCCAAGCTGCGGCTGTACAATACATTGTCAAAAACCAAGGAGGATTTCTACATGTCTCGCAGCGCGAAGAGTGTTCGCATGTACAACTGCGGTCCGACCGTATATGGCCTTCAACATATCGGCAATTTATCGATGTTCGTTTTTACAGATGTGTTGCGACGCACACTCGAATACAACGGCTTTGATGTGAAGCAGGTCATAAATATTACTGACGTCGGGCATCTGAGTTCTGATGCCGATCAGGGGGAAGATAAAATGACGCTCGGCCTGCAGCGCGAAGGTCTCACGCTCACACTCGAAAATATGCGCACTTTAGCAGAAAAGTATACTGACATCTTTTTGAGCGATCTGCAACAGCTTAATATTGATACTTCCGCGATACAGTTCCCGCGCGCAAGCGATCACATTCCAGGCCAGATCGCGATGATCAAGACACTGGAGGAAAAAGGATACGCATACAGTGCAGAGAACGGCGTATATTTTGATACGGGACACTTCCCTGCTTACGGAGCGCTCGGTGGGATCAATATGGAGGGACAAAAAGAAGGGGCGCGTGTCGCAGCGACGAGTGGCAAACGACATCCGACGGATTTCGTTCTTTGGAAACGTGACACTCATATCGGGTGGGAAAGCCCGTGGGGCAAAGGGTTTCCAGGCTGGCATATCGAGTGCTCTGCGATGATCCGCGCATGTCTCGGACTGCAGATCGATATCCACACCGGTGGCATCGAACACATACCGATCCATCACAATAACGAGATCGCGCAGTCGGAATGCGCGACCGGCAAGAAGCCGCTCTCAAGATTTTGGCTGCACCGCGCGCACATCCAGATCGAAGGCGGGAAGATCGCCAAGTCGCAGGGCAATGTCGTCTATCTGTCAGAGATCGTCAAACGTGGATTTGATCCCTTGGCATTGCGGTATGTATTCTTGGGGGCACACTACCGCACGAACGCGAATTTCAGCTGGGAAGCATTGGAAGCCTCTCAGAACGCACTCCACAAACTGTATGAATATTATTCGAATACCCACGATGGCAAAGGCATAGACAATGCCGCTCAGTACATCGGTCATTTTGAGCAGCGCATCAATGATGATCTGGATACGCCCGGTGCACTCGCCGTGATGTGGGACATGACGAGGGATCAAAATGTATCTTTCGTCGCAAAAAAAGCCGCCATCCTGGAATTCGATACGGTTCTTGGCTTGAATATCGCGGGGCACGCGCAGCGCAAGTACATCGTACCCCAGGAGGTCGAACAATTGCTCGCCGCGCGCGAACAAGCGCGTGCAGAAAAGAATTGGGAGCGCTCGGATGAGTTGCGCGCGAAGATCGATTCCATGGGTTACTCGATCAGCGATACTGAACAAGGGTCGCGGGCTTTGCCCAAGAAATAACCGTCAGTCGCTGAGAACGAAATTGACCAACCTTCCCGGTACCATTATCGTGCGCGCAACTGTCTTCCCCGCTAGGCGGTTCCCCATTACCTTCCGTGCCACCTCTTGAATGACTTCTTTCGAGGAGTCAGCCATGACGCGTACGTCGCCACGCGTTTTCCCGTTGATCTGTATCGCGATCGTTATCTCATTGTCGACGAGCAGCGCAAGATCGAAGGTGGGCCACTCTTCGAGGTGAACAGAACTCTGATGACCACTCTCATGCCACAACTCCTCTGTCATGTGGGGAGCAAATGGTGCAAGCAACTTCAACAGTATCTCCCACTGCCTGTTCCCTATTGCCTTCTCTTTTTCGACTGCGTTCATGAAGACCATCAACGCGCTTATTGCCGTGTTGAATTTGAGCGCGGAAGCATCATCGCCGACTTTTTTGATCGCTTTATGGAGAGCTGTCTGGAGGCTCGGCACATCCTCTTCCTGAAGCAATATCTGCGTACGCCAGACGCGCTCCAAGAATCGACGCACACCGACCACGCCATTTGGATCCCATGGATATGTCCCCACCTCGTTGTATGGTCCGATGAACGCCAGGTACATGCGTATCGTATCTGCTCCAAGCAGTTTGACTATCTCGTCGGGGTCTATCACATTGCCCCGTGACTTGCTCATTTTCTGGCCATCAGGACCCAGAATGATCGAACGATTCATTCGGCGCGTGTAAGGCTCCGCGTCGGCGACCAGCCCAAGATCAAAGAGCGCCTTGTGCCAAAAACGCGAGTAGAGTACGTGCATGGTGGTGTGCTCGGCACCGCCCGAATAGAGATCCACCGGCATCCAGTTGTCTTGTTTTGTGCACGCTGCAAATTCTTTTTCGTTGCGCGGATCTGTATAACGCAGGAAATACCACGACGAATCGACAAACGTATCGAAGGTGTCCGTCTCTCGCTTCCCTTTTCCGCCACACTGCGGGCAGTTTGCATTAACGAATGACGCCACTTTCGCAAGCGGCGATTTGCCATCACCAGTGGGTAAATAATCTTCTACATCGGGCAAAAGAACGGGCAGCTGGTCATCAGGTACAGCGACAGATCCACAGGAATCGCAATGAATGATAGGTATCGGCACACCCCAGTAGCGCTGTCTCGACACGATCCAATCGCGCAGTCGATACTGTTTGACCAAGCGTCCGAATCGCGCACCGATGGCAGGAATTGCTTCATCGCTCGTCATGCCAGAAAATTCCCCAGAATCGTACAAGATGCCTTTGCCGGTAAAGCACTCTTCAAGGGTGCGGATCTTTGAATCGTCGGTCACATTCTCGGGCTTGAGCGTTGTTTTAAGCGGAATACCGAACTTCTTTGCGAATTCGGTGTCGCGCTCATCATGCGCATCGCCAAATAACGCGCCGGTACCGAAGGTGGCTATCGCAAAATCACCGACCCACAGTGGGATCTTCTCACCGCTGGCAGGGTTGATGGCCCTGACTCCTTTCAATTCGACACCTGTTTTTTCGCGATTCTCTATGCGCTCTAATTCTGTTTTCTTTCCGGCCTGTGCGACATACGCCGCAACTTCATCATTATTTTGCAGGATAGTTTTGCCTGCCCGGCCAGGGTGCTGCAGCGCGAGGGTGACCCAGGGATGCTCCGGCGCAAGTACGAGGAATGTGCCCCCAAAGAGGGTGTCGGCGCGGGTCGTGAAAACACGTATCGTCGGACGGAGCCACATCAGAAGGTCTGGCTCGGTATCGCCGCCAAAATGCGGTTCATTGGTCTTGCACAGTTGCGCTTTGACGCTCAGCAATTCCTCCAGATGCGTAAGCTGATCGCTCGACACCGCATGATCACGCGGATCGTGGAGTACCTGAATGGTTTTCGCGTTTGCATGTATTTTCTTGGCATCAAATTCCCAGTCGAATTTTTTCTCGAAATTGCGGGGATTATCCTTGAACTTCGGGTCGGCGAATCCGGCCACCAAGACCAACCGTGCGATAGGCTTTTCCAGTTGTTCGACAACCTTCATCGCGACCACTGCCCCGAGGCTGTGACCTACGAGTACCGTGTGCTCATCGTACGCAGCTGCGTCGAGTGCTGCGGCGACTTGTTCTTTCTCAGTAGGCTCTTCGGAGTGCGGTAGCGCCGGTATGACGACCTTATGTCCCATCTTTTCCAATTCTGACCGTATCCAATGCCACCGAGGCGAATCAGGCGTGCCGTGGAAACCGTGCAAAATGACGTAGGTATATTTTTGGTCAGTATCAAAAACGAGCGGGAAATCGATTTCTGCGCCTTCCGAGCGGCCGATCCAATTACGCTGCGAGGCTTTTATCTCTTCGGGCCAGTCGAGCGGCGCCAGGTCGTCGATAAGCCTGTCCGCGTAGTCGGTAATTTTCAAGTTCCATTGCAGCATCTGTTTTTGCTCGACGAGCGAATCGCAGCGCTCACAACGACCCGCGACCACCTGCTCGTTTGCGAGCACCGTCTTGTCTTTGGGGCACCAGTTCACGGCCGTTTCTTTACGATACGCGAGGTTGGCTTTGAAGAGCTGGAGGAACATCCACTGCGTCCACTTGTAGTACTCAGGATCGATAGTGGCGAGTGAGCGAGAAATGTCGAACGATGTCCCCATCGAAGCGATCTGCTTCTGCATGTATGTAATATTGTCTTCGGTCCATTTTCGCGGATTGAGCTTATTCTTGATTGCTGCATTTTCCGCAGGCAATCCGAAAGCATCAAAACCGATCGGGTACAAGACGTTCTTACCCTTCATGCGCAAATGACGCGCGAGGATGTCGGGCACCGCAAATGCATACCAGTGACCCACATGGAGGTTGCCCGATGGGTATGGGAATTCTACGAGGAGATAAAAATTCTCTTTACCATCTTCGGAATCAGGAGTTTCGTACAGCTTCGCTTCAGCCCACGCCCTCTGCCACTTTGCTTCTATTTTCGAATGGTCGTACTCGCGCATTGCGCCTAGCGTAGCATATTACGGCTTTCTTGGGTTCAATGGTGGATAGAGTGAAGGATCTATCGTGCGCTCGAAACACACGTGTCCCGCGCCGTGCTGCCAGTTGTCTTGTATCGGTACGCCCTTCGCTCCGATCGCTGTAGGCGCCATCATGGGTACCGTACGAGCTGTATTGCTCTGCACGGTGGGCGCGTTGAACGTCGCGCATAACTCGAAAGAGAGCGGACCCTTGGTGTTGTATTCGTAAGCAGTACTTGATTGTGGGTCCAACGGGGCAGAGAATCCGCTGATGGAATCGCTGAGATCGAAAAGCGCCGCGGGCAGGTGCTGCTTGGCCTGCCAGTAATTGACGATCTGATACTGGATGGTCGTGAGGTCGTTCACTTTTTGCTCGTCGAAGCGATACAAACGTGCTTGCCACGGCGTGCCGATGATGAGGAAGCCTGCAGCTATCGTTATGACCACCAGGGCGCATGCCGCCCAGCCGAGCACCCGCGCTTTGTGCGCATTGTGCTCCCAATAGCCACGAAGGTCAGCGAGGAAGTGCAAGAAGCCCCCGCCGGCAACGAGGAATATCACCAACACCTTCAGAATGAAGCGCAGTGACACGTCGCCGTTGAAGAAGTACATGATGAGTGTGATGAGGTCGGCGGCGAGCGTTGCGGCGGCGATAAAGAGCGTCAGGTAGAGCGCCCAGCGACGTACCCACGTATCGGCGCGACTCGCATCGCGGTTGATGTCGCGGTGGATAAGATGCATGAGGACGATAAAGATCGGGAACAGAACGATGAGAGATGCCATTTCATACGATACGCCGCCCGAATACGGGTCGCTCGCGTAGTATTGGAGCGCATCGGGGAACGCATAGTTGAGGTAGTCGAAAATGAGCGAAATGAACGCAAATACGCTCGCGTAGAGCGCTATCATGGCCCCCACCCAGAGGAAGAAATCTTTTGGTGTTGTTTTTGGCTTGTCCATGTCCGGATTGTACCACTATTTAACCGTGCCGGAACTCCATGACATCCCCATCCTGAACCACATACTCCTTGCCTTCGATGCGCAAGGTCCCTTGTTCCCGAGCCTTGCTCCAGGCTTGCCCTTCGGAGCCTTGGCGAAGTAGGGAGCCGACCTCAAGCAATTTATCCCAAGCGATCACCTCCGCGCGAATAAATTTGTCGCGGAAGTCCATATGGATAGCGGCGCCGGCTTCGGGCGCGGTCGAACCGCGCCGTATCGTCCAGGCGCGCGTTTCATCCTCCCCTGTTGTAAAAAAAGAAATGAGATCGAGCAGCGAATAGCCGCTCTTGATAAGTGCATCGAGGCCATCCTCACTACCGCCGAGCTCACGTCGGAAATCCGCACGCTCGTCATCATGCACGTCGGAAAGATCGCGCTCCACGCCGGCGTCGAGTACGACCCACCCTGCCCGGCTGCGCGTCAGGTGATCCTGCAACGCTTTCCATCGCGCGCCGTTCTCAGCATCGACGTTGACCGTGCCACTCTTGCGATTGAGTACATACAGGATGGGCTTCATCGTAAGCAAGTGCAGCCCTCTTGCGATCATTTTCTCTTCTGTATCCAAATGCGCCTCGCGCGCTGACTTCCCCGCTTGCAGGAGCGGAAATATTTTCTGCAATACTCCCTTTTCCGCTTGGGCGATCTTGTCGCCGCTTTTAGCTTCGCGCTCCACGCGCTCAAGGCGCTTACCGACGCCTTCCATATCGGCCAGTACGAGCTCAAGATCGATCGTTTCGATATCCCGCAACGGATCGACTTCCCCTTCCACATGATGCACGTCCTCGTCGTCAAACATCCGCACCACCTCCGCAATGGCATCGACCTCCCGAATGTGCGAAAGAAACTGATTGCCGAGCCCCTCACCTTCGGACGCGCCCTTCACCAAGCCCGCGATGTCGACGAATTCCACTACTGCCGGAATGGTCTTGGCCGAATGCGACATATCGCTTAATTTCTGCAGACGAACATCCGGCACTGCAACAACACCCACCGAAGGATCGATGGTACAGAAGGGGTAATTCTCAGCTGGCACGCCCTTCTTGGTGAGCGCGTTGAACAGCGTCGACTTGCCCACATTTGGCATCCCGACAATACCTATACTTAAAGACATCGCGCCATCCTATCTGAAAACCGAAGTGATTGGAAGATAAATTTAACGAGTGAGACAGTATGCTGCACTACCCGGAATTGCGCCTTCAGTATGCCCTGGTGCACACACCATGAACCTTCCGGTGCTGCTTGAAACCTCATACCCCGTGTTTCCGTCAGTTCCACTGGAGGGATCCATCGGGATCCCCGATGCAATGTAGGTCGGCACAAGACATGAAGCCAGATTCGACTTACCAGTATCCGTACCGATGGTCGTACTTGCACTCGGCGAACCTATAACAGTTCCGATACTAGGACAGTAAAAAGTGCCTTTGTTGTCTGCGAGATTCTGGCCGATTGCATTCAGAATCGTGCTGACATTCGACTCGCGTTGCGAGTTACGCGCCTGCGCGAATTGGCGACCTGGGTTGATGGCGATGAGGACGATCGCTGCCAAGATGGCAATGAGCCCGATGACGACTAAGATCTCGATGAGCGTAAAACCCTTCTGACCCTCCCTTTTATTAAGCATACCTAATTAAGCTAATTGATAACCCCTCCCCAAATCCCCCGCAGTGTATCCCATCTCGCAACACGGACGCAAGTCCTTATGGCAGCGTGCAACTGGGGACCGAATTGGCTGCCAATTCGGTCCAATGTGTGACCGTATAAGTGCCGGGCACATTGGCAAATGTGATACGCAGATTTGTGTATGCATGATCGTAGAGCGCACGAACGACGACAGTACTCTCGCTGCCTACCGCTGTTACCGAGCAGATCTTGCAGACCTTTTGCGGATCCGTGCCGCCACAGGTGCCCCCGACGCTGACACAATCGCCCGCTACCGCAGGCACATAACTCGGATTCTGCGCGATCTTGAGCATCGCGGCGTTGACACAACTTTCGGCAAGTCCGAGACTCACCCGCTTGTTCTCGCTATCTAGTGTATCGAAACGATTGAAGAATGAGGAGAGGCCGAGCGTAAAGACGAGTACGAGCAGTATCGCAGAAATGATAATAACCGACATAAGCGCGATAAAGCCCCTATCATTCGTCATAGATGGAAAATCGTAGAGGGTACATTTCTGTTCGTCGGCTTGCATATTTATTCTACTACGCCGAATACCCCGCAGCTTGCTGCGAGGAGCTTCATTTGCGCACATAGCTGGTGGTGGAAGCCGTCTCAAAGATCGTGCCGCCGGTGGGCGTCTGAGCGCTGATGGTGAATCCAGCTTCGACGCTCTCGGGATTCGTGCCGCCCGCATACGTATGGATGAAAACCAGCTTACTGATCGCCACATTGGTATTATTGAGCGGCGTGAAATTCATGATCAGATCGGTGCCGGAGCGATTGATCGTGAAGCTCGTGCCGTCATATTTCGTCACAGTGAGCGTGGAACCTGATGAATTGGCGGATGGCACGGATACAGAAGACGCGCCACTCAGCGCCCAGTTGATCTTGGCGATCAAAAAATTCTCTTCTTCCTGCATCATCGCCTTGGTTTGATTGCGATCGCTGGTCTCGAAGAGCATGTATGAGGCCGCTATCAAGCCGCCGATGATGATCGAAAAGAGCGCCAGATAGACGAGTGTCTCTATGAGCGTAAATCCTTTCTGAGGCATGTCAATCATGGTATGGTCAGAGAAAATGTTGTGGTTGTTACGGGAGCAGAGCCGGAAGCGGTAATCGTTCTTGTCACACGCTGAGCATTTGCGGCAGCCGTAATAGTGAAATTGACAGAGCATGTGGGATTTGGTGCACAGGTTGCTGAGGCCGGCGAAGCAGAGACGTTATTCTGGAAACCCGAGAGTGTTATTGTGACGGGGATTGCAGAGCCCGATTGTTTTGTCGCGGTGATGGTTTCAGTATACGAACTTCCACGGCTCAGTGATTTGCTCGTCGGGTTTGCGCTTAGGTTGTAAGTAAAAGCAGCGCCGACTATCAAATTAAATGATGTTGTTTGTCCCGCGTTCGTGATGGAGATGGGGTATGTACCGATGGGAGTGGCCGGATACGAGGTTGAGATGGTGAGCTGACTTGTACAGGTGGGTGTGCAGGGATTGTTGGAATATATCGCGCTGGCACCCGTCGGAAGACCAGTGGGAGCAGGCAATGTAGTGGGCGCTGGCGTGCCGGAGGTTACCGTCTCAGTGATCGAGGTGTTGCCACTTGCACCCTGCACTGCCGAAATGTCGCCGCCATTCGAGAGTGCGTAGGTGAATCCCGGATATGCCACGAGAAGCGCGCCCTTATCGTTGTTGGCGCGATAGCCGCCGATATATATGACGTTGCCCTCACAGTCTGAGGCGCTCCCGTTCGAACCGCTGCCTAAAAAGTTGGTCGACGTAAGGTCGAACGATTGTGAAAGCGCAGGGGCGGTTGGATCTGAAGTATTCCAGATCTGGAAGTAACTGTTCATTATGAGGAACGCGAGATAATCCCGCACGGTAATGCCCACCAGGCTCTCGCCCGTCGGGAGGGCTACTGAGCCGGTAGGTGCGGGAGGGATCGCAGCGGGGTCGGTTCCATTGAGGATGAAAAATTCGGGAATCGAATCGGCTGCTCCAGAAATATTGCTCGCGGTGCGGCCAAAAAAAAGTGTGGAGCCCACGATGGCGAAGCTTTTGCCGTTGCCCCCAATGCCGGTGGCGTATGTATAGCCGCCTACGCGCACGGGCGAGGCAGGGTTGCTCACGTCGAGCACCGTCAGCTGCTCGCTGGCTGCTCCGACAAGACCGTTGGGATGCGAAAGATAGGCATATCTCCCTCTCACGTACACGCCGTTGATCGGTGCGCCAGAGACGCCGAAATTCGCCGTCGCCGCCGGCCAGCTGGCCACATACGTTGGTGCGAGCGGATTGTGCACGTCTATGATGTGAAAAGATGGGCCGTTCTGGGTCGTCGATAAGCCCACATACAAATAATCATCTTTGTAGAAGATCGCTTTTCCGACGGCCTGGCTGTTGCTCCCTGTCGTATTGCCCCAGACATAGGGCGCGGTAGTCGTGGCAAATTTGAAGAGTGCTTTGCGCACCGGCGAAGCAGGGCTGGTGACATCGATCACCTGAACCTGTGCGCAACTCTGACTCGCGATACAACTGAAAAAATTGGGATCGTTGGCGTTGGCAAGATATGCGTAGGCGGCGGTCGTCGATGTCGACATGGCGAGCGCATTGAAACCGGGTACCACACCGTTGAATTCAACGGCTTTTACCAAAGTGGGATTCTTCGGATCGGCTGACACATCGTAAATATAAAAATCTTCGTTGTGTCCGTGCTGATTGTTGGTGGTGATGTAGAGTTTTCCCATGAAGGCCTCGACATCGGTCACCGGATTCCCGCTCGCATTGCTTCCCGCATTGTCCACATTGAATGGCCCGGCGAGCTGTGCATTCTGCCAATTGCCGGTCAAAGCTGAGCCGCATGTGTTCGGTGAGTTCACGTTTTCAAGATTGGTGACGAGCGTTGAGAGCTGCGTCGAAAGCGTTTGCCCATGATCGCCGAGCCACGACACGGTCGCTATGACTAATTTAGATAGATATGAACCATTGTATGGCTCTGTGACAGTCAGAGTTTTAGTGTACGAAAGCGACCCGCTCACCTGCGCACTCGTCCAAGAACTGACTTGATTAAAATCCTGTCGTGCGAACCCCTGCTCCTGTTCCAGCATTTGTTGGGCGATCGCGGTCGCCTCGGCATTGGTCTGCCCATTGACCACCGTCGATTGATACCCGCGCAAGGTAGTTCCGACGCCACCGGAAGAAACGACTACGCCGCTGATCACTATCGCTGCGATCGCCATTGCGATGAGCATTTCGATGATGGAAAAACCGCGCTGCATATCAGTTGCTCCAGTAGATCCTGCCCTCGGCGCTCGTCGTTGCCGTCGAGATATGTCCTGCTTGATCGGTCATCGTGACAGCGCAGCCGCTCGCGCAGCTTGTGGTGCCCGAAAGTTGCGAAAAGACGAATTCATTCGCGCCTGACATCGCCGCTGCGTTTGTATGAAATATGGCATCGACCCCTGCATCGCGCGTTGCATATGTCGCACCTTCGAAAATCACGATAGAGCCGCCCGGAAGGATCTTTACACCATGGGGCTTGCCATCGGTGCACACTGGACCCAGGCAAATGTTGTTGACAGCCTGCGCGCGAGCACGCTGCAAAGCAGCGATGAGCGTATTGCGGTCGGTACGAAAATTGGATCCGTGAAAGCTTTCCATGCTTACAAGGAGCGCAAAACCGCCCACAAGGACAAAGATGCCCATGACGACGAGCACCTCAAGCATCGAAAAGCCGCGCATACTCATGTGGGTGTAAGGCTCTGCGTGATGGAGTAGATCGGCGTAATGATCGATATGGCAATGAAGCCCACAATGAGCCCCATGACGATCATGAGAATGGGTTCGAGTAGCGTCGTCAGATTTTTTGTGAGGTCGTTGATCTCTTCTTCGTACATGTCCGAGAGGAACATGAGCGATGTGGGGAGATTTCCCGTTGATTCGCCGACGGTGACCATCTGCTTCATAAGCGGCGGAAAAAGCCGTGGCTCCCTCTGCAGCTGCTGTGAGATCTTCTGTCCCTTGGTGATATGCGTCGCGGCCTCATGGAGAGCCCTGCGGTAGGCGTGATTGCGCGTCGATGCCGCCACGAGCTCCATCGCACTGACGACACCCACCGCACTGCGCAGCAACAAGCTGAGAGTCCGCGCAATGTTGGCAAGATTGTAGCATTGCGACAATGTGCCCAGAAGAGGAATTCGCAAAAGTACAAGATCCATCCACAAATGGAATCGAGAAGACATTCTCATCAAGACAACGAACGCGGTAGCACAGATACTTATGGCGCCGAGAAGCCAAAGACCGGAATGTCCAAGGAATTCGGAGATCACAATGAGAACTCGCGTCGAGAACGGGAGCGTCGCCTTGACGCCCTGAAAAATAGGAATGATCTTCGGGAAGATGTAGACCGTGAGCATCAGCGTAATGCCGATGGTCGCCAAGATAATGACGGCGGGATAGACGAGCGCGCCGATCACTTTGCGCCGAAGCGCCTGTTTCTTCTTCAGTTCCTCGGCAAGGTAATCAAGATTCTCCTGCAACGTACCTGATGTCTCTCCTACCTTTACTATATTGACGCAAAATTCGCCAAAGACGTTCTGGAATTTACCCAAACCGGCCGAGAGGCGCTGACCGTTGGATACATCTACTATCAAACTCTGGAATATGAACGTCGCTGAACGCGAACGCGTCTCGCTCCCGAGCATATGGAGGCCCTCCATAATCGGCATGCCGGCGCGCAGGATCATGCCGAGCCGCTTCACAAAGAAGATCTGATCCTGTACCGGCAGCCGAAGGAGGAAGGGGCGTTTGCCACCTGCGGTCTGCGCACGGGTCGCTGCCGCGGTAGCGACGCGTGCACTTTCAACATTGCGGCCTACTACCTGGCCTGTTGGTTTTGCCTTGGCAATTTTTTTTGACCTGCCTCTCCTCTTGAGGCGTTTGTAGTGCTTAAGAGAGGATCTGACAATGGGTCGGAGAACTTTGACCATTGTATCGGAGATCTGTTCGCGGACGCTCACAAACCCTGAGCGCTTACTCATACCGCATACGCAATACTTCCTCAATGGTGGTTACGCCTGCTGCGGCCTTATAAAAACCATCGACAACTATCGAGCGCATCCCCTGCGCGAGCGCCGCCTCGCGGATCTCACCTGCAGACGCTTTGCGCAAAATGGCTTCGCGGATGTGGCCGTCAATGACCATCACCTCATGTAAGCCTGCACGGCCTTTGTAGCCAGTACCTCCGCATTGGTCACATCCCTCACCGGCATAAAATGTGGCATCTCCGGTCAGCAGTTCTGCAGGCATTATTTCTGTGAGACTTTTTTCCTCCGCGTCCGTATTTTTTTTCTCCACCTTGCAGTGCTCACAGATCTTGCGCACCAATCGCTGACCGATCGCGATATTCACGGTGGAGGCGATAAGGTATGGTTCGACTTTCATATCCAGGAGTCGCGGCAGCGTGGTGGGTGCGTCATTCGTATGCAAGGTAGAGAGGACGAGGTGGCCCGTGAGTGCCGTATTCACGGCGAGGCCTGCCGTATCCATATCGCGTATCTCCCCTACCATGATGATATTAGGATCTTGGCGCAACATGCTCCGGAGTCCGTTGGCAAAAGTAAGCCCCGTGCGCTGATTGACCTGTATCTGATTGACTCCAGGGACAGAGTATTCTATCGGGTCCTCAATGGTAATGATCGATACATCGGGCGTGTTGAGCATCTTGACGAGCGTATAGAGCGTCGTTGTCTTGCCGCTTCCCGTCGGACCCGTTGCAAGTATCATGCCGTGCGGCTTGCGAATAGCGCGTTCGATCCGCTCGCGGTTCTCTGGCGTGAAGCCGAGCGTATCGAGCGTGAATTCTTCTGCCTGATCGCTCAAAAGCCGCAGGACTGCGTTTTCACCGTAGTATGTCGGCACGATAGAGGTGCGCACATCCACACTAGCGCCGTCCTCAAGCGTCACTTTGAACCGACCGTCCTGAGCCGCCTGATGTTCATCGGTGCGCAATCCGCATAAGATCTTCAAGCGCGAAATGACTTCCTGATGAATGCCGAGTGCGAACGTCGCTACATCTTGCAGAACGCCATCAATGCGCAAGCGTACCGTGACGCCATCTTCGCGCGGATCGAGGTGCACGTCGGATGCACGAGATGCGTAGGCGGTCTGCACAAGGGCGTCAACGAGCCGGATGATGGACATGCCTGCGCCGCGGGAAAGTTCCTCCGTAAGAGGTTTGGCCAGATCTTTCGAAGGCTGAGTCTTGCGCAACGGCGTTCGGGCAGCCGCTTGCCCAGGGAGCTTAGGCCCCGCGACAGATGCGTCGCGTCGCGGCGGCACGATACCGTCGCCCGCATGCACCTTGCGTATTTTTATATCCATAGGACCCCTTGAATCTCCTCTAGATTGCAGCCCTTTTGGCTCTCGGTCAAGCTCCTTTACCTGCGCGACGGTCCAAACGAACCTTACCTGCCAAAGTGTGGACGTGCAATATTAACTCCCGGCAGCAGCTCCTCGATGCGCAGTAGCTCGTTGTATTTTGCGATGCGGTCGGTGCGGCTCATTGAACCTGTCTTGATCTGTCCTGTCGCAAGACCGACGGCCAAATGCGCAATGGTCGTATCTTCCGTCTCGCCCGAGCGATGCGACATGACAACGCCCCACCCGGCAGCCTGCGCCATATCGACGGCATCGATGGTCTCGCTCAAGGTGCCGATCTGATTCACTTTTATCAAAATGGCATTCGCCGCTTTCTCTTTGATCGCGCGCTCGAGGAATTTCACATTGGTGACGAGAAGATCGTCGCCTACAAGCTGCGTCGAGCTTCCGAGCTGTGCTGTCATGGTTGTCCAGCCCTCCCAATCGTCTTCGGCGAGCCCATCTTCGATGGAAAGAATGGGATATTTTTTCTTGAGGTCTACGTACCACGCGGACATTTGTTCCGAGGATAGTTCCCTACCCGCGAGCGGCAGCTTGTATGAGTCACCGGTGCGCATTTCGGAAGACGCCACATCGAGGGCAAAAACAATGTCGTCGCCCACCTTGTAGCCTGACATCTCGACGGCTTCAGCTATAAGATCAAACACTTCTTCGTTGCCAGCTTTCACCTTCGGTGCAAATCCACCCTCATCGCCCACGGTCGTGCCGTAGCCATGGCTGCCAAGTACCTTTTTGAGTGTCTGAAACACTTCGGACAGCACACGTACCCCCTCGCGCAGCGATGGTGCGCCGACCGGCGCGATCATAAATTCCTGAATGTCGGTCGATTCCCAATTCGTGTGCGCGCCGCCGTTTATCACGTTGCATTGCGGCAGCGGCAAGAGGGGCTCTTTCGGAGCTTTTGAGAGCGTGGCTACGTATGCGAAAAGCGGTAGATCTTTTTCGCGAGCCGCTGCATGCGCAGCGGCAAGCGAAACGGCGAGTATCGCATTGGCCCCGAGCCGTGATTTATTGGGTGTACCGTCGACTGCTCCGAGAGCCTCGTCGATCTCGCGCTGCGCGTCCGCTCGCTTGCCCGTGATCGCTCGTGCGATCTCGGTGTTGACGTTGCCGACCGCCTTGAGGACGCCCTTGCCTCCGTATCGCTTTTTGTCGCCGTCGCGCAATTCATGCGCTTCGTGGCTGCCCGTGGAAGCGCCAGAAGGCACAGCCGCCCTGCCCTTGACGCCGCTCTCGAGGATGACATCTGCTTCGATAGTGGGATTCCCGCGCGAATCAAGGATCTCACGAGCTACGACGTGTCGTATCTTCATGGTATTAAGTGCCTCGCGCGCCGAGTGCCTCGATCTTGGCAAGCCAGCGCGCGCGGCGATCATCTGGGACATTTTCTGCAGGACCGAGCCATGTCGTCTTCACTTTGAACCCCGCAAACCACAGAATGCCCCACTTGAGCTGCGCATTTACGTTGCCGGGCAAAAAACGCACGAGGAGCGGTGCTGTCCCAGAAGTGACGATGAGCCGGGCTGTCTTACCTCGAAAAAGGCGATGCCAAAAGATCATCCGCTTGCCGCTTTTCATTTTCATATATCGGAACGCAGAACCCGGCAGCCATGCGCGATCAAAAAGCCCCTTCAAGACGGCCGGCATGCCGACCCACCAGATCGGGTGCACAATGACGAAGTGATCGCACGCCGTCACGAGTTCCTGGAACCGGCTCAGGTCTGGCTCTAATTCCTGACGTGCTCGATAGCCTCTGTGGAGAATGGGATCGAAGCGCATGTCCGCAATATTCAATCGATCCACGTGGTGACCACTGACGCGAGCACCGCGCTCATAGGCGTCGGCAAGTTCACCGCATACGCCGCTTGGGTCAGGGTGTCCAAGGAGCAGCAGGATCTTTTTCATGCACGGATACTACCACATCGATCAGCGATCAATTTGCCCGATCACGGCGAATTATTTCCGCCACCACCTCCTTTTCATGCCGGAGCGGATCGGGCTTCTCCTCTACCTCGTCCGCCATTTCCTCTTCCACGAGTTGCTCTTCACTGACGGGTGGCAACATGCGGCGAAATTCTACCGCTGAGTCAGGCTTCCCTATTTGGTGGAACACCATAGCCCTGAGCGTTTTCAAGCTGAAATAAAAAGCAAAGAGAAACACGAGTGCGATGGCGTCGCGCAAGATGAATGCGATCTGATCGACGTGGCCATATCCGATGAAGGCCCACGCGCCGAATATGACGGCTCCCGCTCCCGTCAGCACCGCGTCGCCCATCACGATGGAGCGCTTGAATGGATTCGTAAAAGCCGCAAAGCCGACTATCAGTACCGCTCCGATAATCTCTAGGGGAAATTCGGTGCTTAGCGCGTCGGCATAAAACGGGGCGCCCGCGATCATTAGAGCCACGGCCGCCAGCATCGACTCGCGCGCGATGTCGCCGTAATAGTGATTAAGACCGGGAAACAGCTGTTTCTCTGGTATCCAATCGGTGGTGAGGCCGCCTCTTTCTTTCATAATGTATTATGTTTGCACGATTCTGCACGATTGCAAGGCATTCAGGCGCGCCGATTGGCGAGCGTGACAAGCGCGGTCTCTTCATCTTCTTTTTGGACGTTATTGATGCGGTCCGCTCCGCATTTTTGGCAGTGATACCGTATCCGATACTTCGCCGTTGAACCCTCGAGTGCTATCGGCTCCATCATGCCTCCACAATCGGCGGCGCGATCGCCCGGCTCGACATCTACGTGTTTGCTCCAGAGACACTGCGGGCAATGATCGGTATAGCCGTTACCCGTCACTTTTGCCCGGCAGTGCGAACAAGTAAAATCTTCGATGCGTCGCACGAATGCCATGATGCGTATTATTGGACGACGACTGTGGCACTCTGCTGAGCCACTTGAATATTGTCGGCACCGAGGCATGCCAGATTGAAGACCACTGAATTCGGCGTGGATGTCGATGTGTTGAATGTGGTGGAGCCGGTGTTTCCCTTTCCAAGAAGATAGTTATTGTAGGTGATGGTACAGGGAGTGCTCTGCGATGCCCCGGAGGCACTCCACGAAACAAAGACGGGGGTTCCGCGCTTTACTACAAGCGGCTGGACGTTGAGCGACAGCGTGGGGGGCGGCATTTGTTGCGCTTGTTGCTGCGCTGCAGATTGTTGCAGCGCTTGCTGGCGCTGCTGCATGCTCGCCATCATGTTCTGCATCATCATCATTTGCATCATCTGCTGCATGCTGTTGCTGCCGAAAGGACTCGATGCATTTCCTGAAGAGTATGTCGACGTATTTGTCGTTGCGCCCGTTTGAACGAACGGGCTCCCGTTGTTGGGAGTATATACGGCCGGTGTGAGCGGCGTGGGCGCACCTCCACCGCTGTTCATTGTCCCGGTGTTCGAAGAGGCGATAACGTATCCTGGAGTACCGCCATTACTCGCCATATAGATACCTTGCTGCATATTCGGTCTCGTCAGCAAACCATCGACAGCGTCATTGCCCGTGGCGCCCGGAGATAGACAGACTTTATTGTTGCAAAGAGCGTTTCGCGACGCATCGCTGAGCGGGTAACTAAGATCGTTTACCTGTCCTGCCATCCATTGTCCCGGCGCGATCTGATAGAGCATATGTGCCGCTGCTTCTCTGGATGGATCGCTCGTCGAAGACTGTATCGTCGCCTCGACAGGAGCATGGATACCCACCGCCGCGGCGGTACTGCAGATATGTGTCATTCGATCCGCCGCGCCATTTGTGCAGGTAGCAGTGACCGATTGGCAGGCTTCTGTACTTTGATCGCAGGAGTCCGCATAGGCCTGAATACCGCGATTATAATTATCTGTGGTTTGCTGAAAAGAGCCAAAAACGTCGCGCGTGCTGTCGCGGGCGCAATTGGGTACATTGCCGCATTCCGCGCCAAATGTTGCTCTCATACTTTGCTGAAATTTGGAACAATCGATCTTAGCGGGGTCACAATCGGAAGCAGTGATGGAATTTATCTGATCGTTGAAACTTTGCTGGTTGAACGGAGCTTTAGAGGAATTTTCGTTGGTTGTATTTCCTGGTGCATCACCTGTTGGTTCTATCTGATTCATATTGCTGTCCACCACATTTGGGTCCAGATTAAAATCCTTCGCGATCTGCACTGCTTGCGTCTGATCGTCCGTGGACATGGCACTGAGCAGATCAAAGGCTTTTTGCGGATCTGACTGCACGATGGTCTGCGCCGCGTCTTGCGGGACGCATGTCCCATCGACGCAGATACTCTTGTACATATCGACCATCTTTGCCTGACCCTCCGCGCTTGTGGGGTCCCCGATGGTACTGACCATGTCGGGGGTGATACCTTGCAGTCCCGCCACCGGCGCGCCCCCTGATGATTCTCCGGGAAGATGGTCGCATCGATTGCCCTGATACACTTTTCCCAAAGAATCGGTATAAGCATAGTCACCTGCCACATCTCTGAAACCTCCGCTCTGACATGCGGCTTTGTCCGATGGATATTTTTTCCGCAACGTTTCGCACCCATCATCCGGAGATTGCGAATATGTCTCTATTGGATTGCCGTTAAACTCTTTGATCGCAACGCTGTAGCAAATATCATTTTTGCCGGGAGGAGAGGATACGCTCGAAGCTGCCGCGCTTTGTGCCGATGGGGATGAATAAGATGCCGGTTCAAAAAAAGGAATCGTCATGTGAGCGAACGGCGAGCCGACAAATGGCACCGCAAGCGCGAAGACGCCTGCCGGCATAAGCAGCACAAGAAAAAACCCGAGCAGCAGGGGCTGCGTGCGCATGCCTCTATTGTAACGCACTAAAGGAGTACGACGGCGCGATTTGCGCTCATTTCCACCACCCCGCCTTCGATATCAAACTGTTTTGCATCGCCAAGCGTCTCTTTTACCGTTATCTTCCCGCTCTTCAGTATCGAAACGATAGGCTCATGATGAGGAAGGACCGTGAATTCGCCGCTCATGCCGGGGAACGTGGCGGAGACGGCAGCACCATCGAAACGCGTCTCTCCCACCGACGCGATGATGAGGTGGAACGTTTTTGCGTGCTCAGCCATGCTACTCGATCGCTCCTTTCATGTAGAAATCCTGTTCGTTCTTGGCGTCGTGCAAGCCCGCCAATATCTCTGCAAAGCCGCGGACCGTGTCGGCGAGCGACACATACTTGCCTTTGGCACCGGTGAACACTTCGGCCACATTGAACGGCTGCGACAGGAAGCGCTGGATCTTGCGAGCGCGATACACGAGCTTCTTGTCGTCGTCGGAAAGTTCTTCGATACCGAGGATCGCAATGATGTCCTGCAAGTCCTTATAGCGCTGCAGCACGCGGCGCGTTTCGTTGGCTACCCGATAGTGCTCTTCCCCGACGATCTCAGGCGTGAGCGCGGTCGAACCGGATTCGAGCGGGTCGATTGCCGGGTAAATGCCGAGCGATGCAAGCGCGCGGGAAAGCACGATAGTGGAGTCGAGGTGCGAGAAGGTGGTGGCTGGCGCCGGGTCGGTGAGGTCGTCGGCAGGCACATAGATCGCCTGAACCGATGTGATCGAGCCCTTCGTCGTCGAAGTGATGCGTTCCTGCAATAGGCCCATTTCGCCCGCGAGCGTAGGCTGATAGCCCACGGCCGACGGTACGCGACCCAAGAGCGACGACACTTCTGAGCCCGCTTGCACGAAACGAAACACGTTGTCCATAAAAAAGAGGACGTCTTTGCCGCCCTCATCGCGGAATGCTTCGGCCATGGTGAGCCCAGAGAGTGCGACGCGCGCACGAGCCCCGGGCACCTCATTCATCTGCCCGAACACGAGCGCCGTCTTATCGAGCACGCCGGAGTCTTTCATTTCGTGATACAAGTCATTGCCCTCACGCACGCGCTCGCCGACTCCCGCGAAGACTGAGTAGCCACCGTGCTCGCTCGCCACGTTGTGGATAAGTTCCTGGATGAGCACCGTCTTTCCGACACCCGCGCCGCCGAAAAGCCCAACCTTGCCACCTTTGATGAATGGCGCAAGCAAGTCGATGGCTTTGATGCCTGTTTCAAAAAGCTCGGCCTTCGTGGATTGCTCTGCAAAAGCAGGCGGGTGCCGGTGGATCGGCAACCGTGCAACATCAGTTTCCATCGCGGGCTTTCCGTCGATCGGATCGCCGATGACGTTGAACATTCTCCCGAGTGCGGCTTCCCCGACAGGTACGGAAATGGGATTCCCTGTATCCAGCACTTCCGTCTCTCGAGCAAGTCCCGATGTGTCACCCATCGCGATGGCGCGCACGCGATTGAGCCCGAGATGTTGCGCGACCTCAAGCACGAGGCGCCCGCCGCCGTGCTTCAGTTCGAGCGCATTCTGAATTGCAGGTAATCCGGAGTCGAATCGCACGTCGACGACCGGTCCGATAATTTGGGTGATGGTGCCTTTGGACATGGCTGAGATTGTACTCATTTTTTGCAATACAATCAAATCCCCTGTAGGCTTCCATATTATATGAAGCTTGTCACCCCATTAGAAAGCTTTGCTTCTAGCGGGGCGGGTCGTATAGTCCTCATTTCAAACTTATGAAATTGGTAATTGTAGAGTCACCTGCCAAAGCTAAGACGATTGAAAAATATCTTGGTCCCGGATTCTCTGTGCGTGCTTCGGTAGGACACATCCGCGATCTCCCTAAGAGCAATAAAGACGCTGTGGACATCGAAGGGGGGTTCGTCCCACGCTATCAGATCGTCGCCGCCAAACAAGAGATCATTTCAGGACTCCAGAAGGATGCAAAAAAGGCCGATGAGGTCATCCTGGCGACCGACCCCGATCGCGAGGGTGAGGCCATAGCATGGCACCTAGCCGAGACGATAGGTCTCAAAAAGCCCAAGCGTATCGTCTTCCATGAGATCACTGAGCGCGCTGTACAGGAAGCACTCGCGCACCCGCGCCTCATCGACGACGAGCTCGTGCGCGCACAGGAGGCGCGGCGAGTGCTCGACCGACTATTTGGTTACGACCTATCCGGTCTCATCTGGAAGAAAGTCCGTTACGGCCTTTCTGCGGGTCGTGTGCAATCCCCAGCGCTTCGCATCTTGATGGAGCGCGAGCGCGAGATCCGTGCATTTATACCCGAACAATATTGGGTGGTCAGCGCCGATGTCGCGACAGCTCGAAATGAGACCTTTACCGTTATTTGTTCGCAAGAGCCGAAAACAGAGCCAGAAGCACAACACATGTTGAATGAAGCACAGAGCAAAAAGTGGCATGTGAAGTCAGTAGAGGAAACAGAAGTGGCGCGCTCGCCGCGCGGACCTTTTACTACCTCGACCCTGCAGCAAACAGCTTCGACTCGGCTTGGCTACTCGCCGTCAAATACCATGCGCATTGCGCAAAAATTATACGAAGCCGGCCACATTACCTACATGCGCACCGACAGCATGAATCTCGGCAAAGAAGCGCAGGATGCGCTAGTTGCGACGGCACGCTCAGAATTTGGCGAGAAATACGTGGCCCCGCGCACGTATAAAACAAAGAGCAAGAGTGCGCAGGAGGCGCACGAGGCCATACGACCGACGAATCCTCAGAAACGATCTTGTGGCAGCACGGACGACCAGAAGAAATTGTACGCGCTCATTTGGGCCCGTGCAGTATCGAGCCAAATGACCGACGCAAAAGCACTGCGCACCAAGATCACGGCCAACGTTCATGGGCACACTATTCCTGATTTTGCGGCCAACGGCTCGCGCGTCATATTCGATGGCTGGCTAAAAGCCGATCCCGACGCGCGCGGCGAGGATGTAACGTTGCCCAAAGTCGCGGTGGAAGATCCGCTCGAAGTGATCAACGCACATACCGAAGGCAAAGAGACACAGCCTCCCTCGCGGTACACCGAAGCTGGATTAGTAAAAGAGCTCGAGAAGCGAGGTATCGGACGCCCCTCTACCTACGCCAGCATCTTGCGCACCATCGAGGCGCGCGGATACGTCGAGAAGCAGGGACGCACGCTGATTCCCACGGCGACGGGAGACGTCGTGTCGACATTTATCGAGCAAAATTTCGGTGAGTACATCTCGGATACATTTACTGCTGAAATGGAGAACGAACTCGACCAGATCGCCGAAGGTAAGCGCGAATACGAAAAAACGCTCAAAGATTTTTACGGCCCCTTCCACAAGGCCGTCAAAGCCAAAGACAAGATCGCCAAGATCACCGGCATGGGCGACGCTCCAGCCGAATTTCCGTGCCCCATCTGCAGCGGCGACATGGAATACAAACTCTCGCGCAACGGGCGCTTCATGAGCTGTAAAACATTTCCTGATTGTCTGGGCGCACGGAAAGAGACCGGCGAGGTCATGGAAAAGAAAGATGCTGTATCGATCGGCGCGTATCCGCAAACCGGTGAGCCGATCTATGTACTGGAAGGGCGCTTCGGGCCGTTCGTGCAAGTCGGAGAAACCCCCAAAGGCAGGGGGAAGACGAAGATAAAACCGCGCCGCGCGAGCGTTCCAAAAGAAAAGGATCCTTCCGCTGTGACACTCGAAGAAGCGCTGGTGTACCTTTCCCTGCCGCGAGAGCTCGGCGCACATCCCGAGAGCGGCAAAGCCATCAATGCGAATATCGGCCGTTTTGGTCCCTACATCGTGCACGACGGAGACTTCCGCTCTCTCAAGACGGACAACGTCTATAAGATCGAGCTGGCACGCGCACTCGAGATACTAAGTGAGCCCAAGAAGTCCCGACGCGGCTTCCGCCGGTCGGGATCCCGATCCACGACGTAAACGTCGTGGCGTCGGGAAAGCGTTTGATTGATTGCGCTCGCCTCGAGCTACGGGTATCATCAATTTATGGATGCTCGCCCGCTCAAAGACATTTTGGAAGCGATGGCCAGTAAAGCGCCATCCGATATAGAGCTCGTGACAAAGGCGTATGATTTCGCGGCAGAGGCACATAAGGAGCAGCGTCGGTATTCGGGTGATCCCTATACGGTGCACACCAACGAGGTCGGCTATTATTTGGCACGTGCCGGACTCGATTCCAATACGGTAGCAGCAGGACTGCTCCACGACACGCTGGAAGACGCGGGTGTGCAATCAAAAACGCTCGAGGAACAATTCGGTAAGGAAGTCGTGCAGCTTGTCGAAGGCGTCACCAAGCTAGGCGCCTTGCGCTACCGGGGCCTCGAACGTCACACGGAAAGCCTTCGCAATCTTTTTGCCGCGACCGCCAAGGACATTCGCGTGCTCATCGTCAAATTGATGGACCGCCTCCACAATGCGCGGACACTTGAGCATGTGCCGACCGCGGAGAAGCGCTCACGCATTGCGCTGGAAACGCTTGAGATCTATGCACCGATCGCCGATAGGCTCGGCATGAGCGTGTTGAAGCAAGATCTGGAAGACGCGGCCTTCCCATATGCATACCCCGAAGAGTATGAGAAGACGCGCGACTTTTTGAAGGAGCGTAAATACGAAAACGAGGAGCGTCTCGAGAAAACAGAAAAAGACCTCAAGCGCGAATTGGCCGAAGCAGGCCTTCGTGATTTTCACATGGAGGCGCGTCGCAAGGGCACTTATTCGCTCTTCCGCAAACTCGAGCGCAAGGACTGGGACGTCACAAAGATCTACGACGTCATCGCGCTACGGGTCATTTTCCCGACCGTATCCGATTGCTACAGTGCGCTCGGCATCATCCACGCGCATTGGCGCCCCGTGCCGGGAAAGATCAAGGATTATATGGCATTTCCCAAACCCAATGGCTATCAATCGATCCATACGACCGTGTACACTGGCGACGGCGGCGCCATAGAGATCCAATTGCGTACCGAGAACCAGCACCAAGAAGCGCAATTCGGTATTGCCTCACACCTGGCCTACAAAGAAAAACAGGACGGTCAACCGGCGCGGCGTGGGAGCTTGGGGTGGGCCAGACAGTTTTTCCCTCTGGGTGGGCGCAAAGATGTTCCCGAAGCGGATGAGCCGCGTGAGCGCGTACCTGAATGGGTCAAAGAGCTGAGTCACGTGCAGCCGGGCGCACAGAAGAGCGAGGAGTACCTCGACACCTTGAAGAGCGATTTTTTCAGTCATCGCATATTTGCCTTCACCCCCAAAGGCGACGTGATCGACCTACCTGTCTCGGCAACCCCCATTGACTTCGCCTACGCGGTGCATTCGGATGTGGGCAATACGATGTCGGGAGCGCGGGTCAACGGCAAAATGGCCGCCCTCGATACGGAATTGCGCAACGGTGACGTGGTAGAGATCGTTACAAAACCAAAAGGTACACCTTCGCGCAAATGGCACGACATCGCCAAGACGGGTATGGCAAAAAAACACATTCGTGCGGCACTCGCCGCCCGCGCGCGCAGCGGTCAGATCTAAGCAAGTTTGAAAACCACGCGCCGCGGAACATTTCCGTGATGAGGACTTTGTTAGAGTGAAGCGAGTGCCGCAAGCGCGGAAATGTTCCGCGGCGCATGAATTTGGGTTTTTAACTTGCTTTAGACAGTAAAATTCCTGATCGAGTACAACTCATCCTCGGGCGGCTCTTGGGCATCTGAGGGCATGGGCCGGGACTCAAGCACAGCTTCGGGCTGCTCGCTCGATGCCTCAGGCAGGGGCGTAGTCGTGGAATCCCTCTGCGTGTGCCCAAGACCAGGCTCGCTCAAAGCGCGCTCGTCGCTCATTCGCGTGCGCGAAAAGATCTCGCGAATGTGGGCGAGGTCGTCCACTGAAAAAAAATCGATCAGTACTTTGCCGCCTTGGTCTTTCTTCTCGATGCGGACTCGGGTCCCCAACTTTTCTGTCAATTCGCGCTCGAGCAAGAGGAGCTCCGGCGTAAGGTCCGGCTTGCGTGCCTTATCGGTCGCGATGCGCCTGGCGACTTGCTCTGAGTCACGTACGGTGAGCTTGCGCGCGACGATCTCTTGGAAGAGCGTCTTTTGCTCAGCGGGACGGTCCATAAGCATCAGAAGCGGGCGTGTGTGTCCCTCACTGATGCCGCCGCCGCGCAGCGCATCTTGCATCTCCGGTGGGAGCATGAGGATGCGGAGTGTATTTGAAACGTACTCGCGACTTTTGCCGACTTTCTTGCCGATCTCAATATGTGTGAGGGCGAATTCTTTGGCCAGGCGCTGGAACGCGAGCGCTCTATCGATCGCATTTAGATCCTCACGTTGCAAATTCTCGATGATCGCGAGCTCTAACTTCATGCGATCGTCGTCCTCGCTGCCGCGTATGACGACCGGCACCTGCACGATGCCCGCAAGCTTGGAAGCGCGTAGGCGTCGCTCTCCCGCTATGAGCTCGTACTCCACGTAGATCCCCTCTCCCGGACGCTCGATCTCCTTGCGAGTAACCACGAGCGGCTGCAATACGCCGTATTGCCGGATCGATTCTGCCAGCGACGCAAGTGCGGCCTCGTCGAATGTCTTGCGCGGCTGGAACGGATTGGGCTTGATGCGGTCGACCTCTACCCAGAAGATCGAGTCTCCGACGTATTGGCTCATGCGACAATTATAACAGATACGTGGTTTGTTTTTGGCATGAAAAACTCGTACACTAGGACTATTGGCCGCCTCCGCGCGACGCTTCGGCGAGCCGATGCCGGGATGGCGGAATTGGTAGACGCGCACGACTCAAAATCGTGTATCGCAAGATGTGAGGGTTCGATTCCCTCTCCCGGCACTTATAAAAATTGACATTTAGTGATATAGTTGCGCAAATATGATTCCGTTCCTGTATATATTCTACCGGTTCGGCCGCGGTATTTGGAGCTCATTCAAAGACCCGGAGTTCGAGGCATTATTTTCTCTTCTGTTGATCACGCTCGGCTCGGGCGCCTATTTTTATCATTCTATCGAGGGGTGGAGCTGGCTCGATTCGCTTTATTTCAGCGTGACGACGCTTACCACGGTCGGGTATGGCGACTTTGCGCCCCACACCGATGCAGGCAAATTGTTTACCATCGCCTACCTCTTGGTCGGCATCGGCATCTTGCTGTCCTTCATCAACTACGTCGCGGAGCAGGCCATTGAAGAGCATAAAAATAAAGGTTTCCTGCCATGGCGAAACAAAAAAATATCGACAGAGTCATCATCATAGTCGGCCCTACTTCTTCAGGCAAGAGCGCCCTGGCGGTCGAGCTCGCGATAAAGTTCGGCGGCGAAGTCGTTTCTGCGGACTCCCGGCAAGTCTATCGCGGTCTGAATATCGGTACAGGAAAGGTCACGAAACGTGAAATGAAAGATGTACGCCACCACCTCCTGGATGTTGCCTCCGCGAAAAAAATATTTACTGCGCAAGAATACGTTACTCGCGGCAGAAGGGTGATCTCTGACATCTTGGCGCGCGGCAAACTGCCGATAGTGTGCGGTGGGACTGGATTTTACATTGATGCATTACTGGGTCGCCTCGCTCTGCCGGATGTGCCGCCAAACCTACGCCTGCGGGAAAAGCTTGAGAAAAAAACAGCGCAACAGTTGCTGGCTTTGCTAAAGCGACGAGATCTCCGCCGAGCGAAAAGCATCGACCCGCAAAATAAACGCCGTCTCATCCGCGCACTCGAGATCAATGCAGCGCTCGGCAAGGTACCGGCTGCGCAAAAAATTATGATATATCATAATGTTCTCTGGATCGGGCTTGCCGTGCCACCCGAGGAGTTGCGTCTGAAAATCAATGCGCGCCTCAAGCAACGGCTTAAGAGCGGAATGATCACCGAAGCGAAGCGCTTGCATCAGCAGGGCCTTTCATACAAACGCATGGCGGAGCTCGGACTCGAATATCGTTCTCTCGCGCGATTCCTGCAAAAGCACATATCTCGAGACGAATTGGAACGGCAACTTCGAAACGCGATCTGGCGCTACGCAAAACGCCAGATGACCTACTGGCGGCGGAATAGAGATATTGTGTGGTTGAAGACCAACAGCACGAGGAGGCTTGAGACTGAAATAAAGGCCTTCCTAAAAAGCGGGCGATGAGGGAATCGAACCCCCGACGTCGGTTTTGGAGACCGAAGTTATACCATTTAACTAATCGCCCAACGGGGGCAGTATACTATTTTTTGGCTTCCTTGTGGGTAGTCTGAGCCCTACACCATTTGCAGAATTTTTTGAGCTCGATCTTACGCTCCACGAGCTTGCGGTTCTTGCGCGACCAATAGTTGATGCGTCCGCATTTCGTGCACGCCAGTTTTATTAGTTGATCTTGTGACATATCGATGTTTGATGTCCATGAGCCCCGACGCGCCTTGCGGTCGGGGTCCCAACTTTGCGTCGGGATTGATCCTGCGACATTCGCGGCACTATAGCGGTTGTCGAGACCCCCGTCAAATTTATGTTTAATCTGGACCAGTTCGAATACCCGGGCATATGCTGTTCCACGGCAAACCCACACTTCTATTGACCATAATGTTCATGAGTGTGTTGATCACAAGCCACGCGGCGAGAATGATAATGAATCCAATGAGCACGTTATTGAAAAGATTCTTCGCGCTGCTGACCTGCGAAGAGCTGGCTGGCGCCATGAGCATCTTGATGCCAGCCCAGGCAAAGAGAAATGCCGAAAGGAAGACCGCGATGAAAATGGCATCGTTGAGGATGTTCTGTGCGAGATCTGCAAGATTACAGATGTTGCACGCTTGCTGACCGGGTCCTCCGCAATTAACGATAGTCTCCATTCCTGCGCCAAAGACGACCGATGGCGCGAGGACCGCCACGAGCAGAAGGACTACCAGAACATACTGCCGCTTGTTCAGGGCAAGCATGCGGGGATTGTAGCATGCAAAAAAATGCGGCATACTGGGGACGTTGCGTCGGTACCTAAGCGGTCAAAAGGGGCGCGCTGTAGACGCGCTGACTTCGGTCTTCGTTGGTTCGAATCCAACCCGGCGCATACATAAAAAAATAGCTCTTCGGAGGAGCAAACCTTGTGACGGCAAAGTTAAACTCTTGGCCGATTCGCGTGTCCAAAAATCGAACCAATAAAAAGATCACGGCGGTCTGGCGTAAAACTGCCAAACCGCCGCGGACGTCATGACCAGCGTTCGACATCGATGGCTGGCTTTACAGCGCCTGGAACACGAGCGAGGCGTTCGTGCCGCCGAAGCCGAAACTGTTGGACATGACCGTGGTCAGCTTCGTCCGGATGGTCTCTCGCGCGATGCGAGAGGCGACCGGACCGAGTTCAACGATCTTGGGATCGAGCTCATCGATGTGCGCCGACATCGGGACGAACCCTTCCGTTAGGGCTATGATCGAGTAGATCGCTTCCAACACGCCGGCCGCGCCGAGCGCATGACCTGTTATGGATTTCGTGGAGGAAATCCAGGGCATTTCGCGAGTCGCGAAAACCTCCGCGACGGCTCGCATTTCAGCGACATCCCCTTTGGGGGTGGATGTGCCGTGTGCGTTCAGGTACTGAACGGGATAAATGCCATCCTGCTGAAGCGCCATCTTCATGCACCGGATAGCGCCTTCGCCGGATGGGTGCGTCATATGGCTTCCGTCCGACGTGAGACCATATCCGACGACTTCTGCATATATGTGCGCATCGCGTCGGCGCGCATGTTCGAGCTCCTCCAAGACGATAATGCCGCCACCCGCGCTATGGACGAATCCGGCGCGACCGACGTCAAATGGACGGCTCGCCACTTGTGGCTTGTCGTTGAATTTTCTTACGAGCGCAGGCATCGCATCGAAGGCAGCTGCCTTGGTCCAATGACAATCCTCGGACCCGCCCGCAAACATGATCGTCTGTTTACCGAGCGCGATCTTCTCCGCGGCCTCGCCGATACAATGTGCGGACGTGGCGCAAGCGGAAGTGATTGAAAAGTTTACGCCTCGAATGCCGAAGTCGGTGGCGAGCTTGGCAGAGAGGCCGGAGCTCATCGTAGGTACCACGGCACGAGGGCCGACTTTTCTGGGGCTACCAGTGGTGAGCGTAGTGTGCACCACGTTGTAGGTATCGAGTGCCGATGGCCCGCCTGTGCCCGCGATAAGACCGGTCAAAGGATTTTCAATGTCTTCCTTCGTGAGGCGGCTATCGGCAATTGCCCGAAGCATGGCGTAATAGCCAAAGCGAAGAGTATCGCCAACGCCGAGGAAGTCCTTTTGCTCCTTGTTGAGTTCCGGGAGCGATGCAGTAATCGGCGCCCACACCCGCGACCCAAAATTGTGCTCCGCGTATGATGGCGAGTACATGACAGCCGATGTACCGTTTCGTAGAGCGTCGGAGATCTGCGGGATCTCGATTCCGAGTGGGGATACTGCGCCGATGCCCGTGATGACCACGCGCTTCATGCCCATCATGCCGAATATCCTTCTATCATTGATCCGCACAGCGCGGATGTTCCGCAGATAACTCTATGTATACGAATCACTTCAGTCAACTCCCACCGCTTCGTAGCAAAGACAATGAGCCCTCTTTTTTCGTGAGTCTATGTATCGAAAGTATGCGTACTTTTGCCGGAGTAGATTTCCACTTGAAGGCTATGCCCCTACAGCCTGCTTCGCGCGAGCGCGAGCACCGCGACCTCTTTCGGGACCTTTGCGGACGTCGAATTTGAACTCACCGTCCGTGCCAAGCCCAGTCGAGGCATCGACGAAATCAACTGCCACTGAGCCGCCTTCGAGGACACCACGCGCAACCATCATATTAGCAACCGGCGTAAGGATCTTGGTCTGAATGAGGCGCTTCAGGGGCCGCGCGCCGTACTGCGGGTTGTACCCTTCTTGAGCGAGATGCGCGATGGCCGCGGGCGAAAGCGATAGTGATATCTGTTTGTCGGTCAGGCGCTGTGCGACGATCGCTACCTGCATCTCGACGATCCGGGCTACCGCCTCCGTGGAGAGGATGTTGAACAGTACGATTTCGTCCAGACGGTTGAGGAATTCCGGTCGGAAATATTCTTTGAGAGCACTCATGACCTTTTCTTTGACTTGCTCGTAGGCATCGCGTTCGCTCACCGATATGCCGCTGCCAAAACCAAGCCCCGACATCTTGTCGATATATTCCGCGCCGATGTTGGAGGTCATGATGATGACGCAATTCTTGAAATTGACCACGCGGCCTTTGGCATCGGTGAGGCGACCGTTGTCGAGGACTTGCAACAGGATATTGAACACTTCCGGATGCGCTTTTTCTATCTCGTCGAAGAGAATGACGCTGTAGGGGCGGTGACGCACGAGCTCCGTGAGTCCCCCGCCCTCGTCGTAGCCTACGTAGCCCGGCGGAGAGCCGATCATCTTGGATACGGAATGTTTTTCCATGTATTCCGACATGTCCACGCGGATGAGCGCTTTGTCGCTGTTGAAGAGGAATTCTGCGAGAGCGCGCGTGAGCTCCGTCTTGCCCACACCGGTGGGCCCCAAAAAGAGGAACGAGCCGACGGGTCGGTTGGGATCAGCGATACCCGCGCGGCTCCTCTTGATCGCATCCGATACCTTCTGTACCGCTTCATCTTGGCCGACTATCTTTGCCTTGAGGTCCTCTTCCATGCGCGACAGCTTTTCGGCTTCTTCCTCGAGCATGCGTGAGACCGGCACACCCGTCCAACGTGCGACCACACCTGCAATGTCTTCTTCAGTGATCTCCTCTTTCAAGACGCGGCGCTTTTCTTGCAGCTTTTTGAGGCGCTTCGTCGAGGTTTCGATTTCGCGCTCGAGCGCAGGGATGGTGCCGTAGCGTATCTCGGCTGTCTTGGTGAGATCGCTCCTCCCCTCGGCGGCATCTGATTCCATTCTGGCCTGCTCCAATTCATTTTTTGCCCGCTTAATATCGGTGAGGGTATCTTTTTCGTTCTTCCATTTCACCTCGAGCTCTTGCGTGCCGTCTTTGAGGTCCGCTATTTCTTTTTCTATCGAACGGACACGGGCTTTCGCCTTATCGTCCCCCGCCTCTGAATCCTTTTTGAGGGCTTCTTTCTCGATCTCTAGGCGCCGGATCTTGCGGTGTGCATCCTCAAGTGCGGGCGGCATATTTTCGAGCGAGAGCCGCAGAGCCGAGGATGCTTCATCGATAAGATCTATAGCCTTATCTGGGAGAAAACGCTCCGTGATATAGCGTGTGGAAAGCGAGACGGCCGCGATGATGGCATCGTCCGTGATGCGGACACCGTGATAGAGCTCGTAGCGCTCTTTGAGACCGCGAAGGATGGCCACGGCGTCCTCCACCGTGGGTTCGTTGACGTACACGGGCTGGAAACGGCGCGTAAGCGCAGGGTCGTGCTCGATGTGCTTTTGATATTCCTTGAGCGTGGTAGCGCCAATGACGCGCATTTCACCGCGCGCGAGCGCCGGTTTCAGCATATTGGACGCGTCCATCGAGCCTTCAGCCGCTCCAGCGCCCACGAGCGTGTGCAGTTCGTCGATAAAGAGAATGATCTTGCCTTCGGCACGTTCCACCTCCCGCATGACCGCCTTGAGGCGTTCTTCGAATTCGCCGCGGTACTTTGTCCCCGCAATGAGAAGCCCCAGATCGAGCTGCACCACTTCCTTATCGCGCAAACTTTCCGGTACGTCGCCAGATGCGACGCGCTGCGCGAGACCTTCGGCGACGGCCGTTTTTCCAACGCCCGCTTCCCCGATCAGTACGGGATTGTTCTTGGTGCGGCGACTGAGGATCTGGATAACGCGCGTGATCTCGGTATCGCGACCGATCACAGGGTCCAATTTATTTTCCCGGGCACGGTCCGTAAGCGAGCGGGCGAAGCGCGACAGGGCCCGAGGCTTCTTGGGCTCATCGGCGTCGCGTATCTTGCCTTCTTTGATATCGGTGAGTACACGAGCCAGCGCAGTACGGTCCACGCGAAAACGCGTCAATATCTCCGCGGCGGGGCCGGGATTTTCCGCCACCCCCAATATGAGGTGTTCGGGCGAGACGAATTGATCATTGAAGCTCGCCGCGATGCGTGGCGCAGCTTCGAACACCCGTACCAGCTCGGGCGTCAGGTAGAGCTGAAAAGACGGAGATACCGCCGTAGAACCAGAAGATCCCTCGATGGATTCGAGTACTGAATCGGTCAAATGTTGGACGTCTATCTCGACCTGTTCAAGCATCGGCACGACCATGGTCTCATCTTGCGTGAGAAGGGCTGCCAATAAATGCAGCGTAGAAACTTGATTGTGACCACGTTCAACCGCGAGCTGGTGAGCCCGGTGAATGGCCTCTTTTGCTTTTGTCGTGTAGTTGTTGAATGGGGTCATACCCGGTCAGCAAAATGTGCCTTTGCGGCAGCCACAGGTGTGCTGCCGCGGCGCGGTGAAAAAAGGTTGGAGCCAGTATTCTGTCCACTAAAGTGATTTTTCTGCATAGGATTGTATTCGCCTAAGGCACATTATGCTACCGGGTCATACTGCCCATAATACTACTCTTTTTCGGAAATTATTTCAAGAGCAAAGCCATGAGCACGCTTGTGCTGAGGAAACTCGATGCTGTGGTATCGCGTGAAGCTCCCGTACTGAGCCCCACCAGGGCGCCTTCCGTGTTGATTATAGGGCTCCCCGGCAGAATGCTTCCAGATGGGATATCTGTCTCGATAATGCGCGGCGAAGATGAAGCACCGCCGCTTGGAACAAGGCCTGTGACAAGGCCACTTGCGATCCGCGGAGAGCTCACCCCTGAAAGCGCTACGACTGATTGTCCGAGAACGACTTTGCCTGTCGAAACAACCGCAGGCACCCAACGAGGGGCAGGTATTGTGGTCGTCGCCGGCGTAAGGTAGGCAAGCTCCGAGCTTGAGTCGCGCTCCTTCACCACGGAACGCACTGATGAACCGTCCTGAAGGACGACCTGCGCACCGGAACTATCTCCGAGCGCTCGTTTATCGGTCGCCACCATGCCGCTGGCATCGAGAATAACGCCAAGACCGAGAAAGACCGGGTCGTCGGCGGTACCTCCGAAGAGTCGCACGACCGACGGTGACATGCGCTCGACGGCCTTTGATATAAGGTCCGACTCGTTGACGATCACCGTCTTTTCCTGCGTGATAGTCGCAGCGGCGTGGTGAGAGCCACTTGGCGGGGCGACGGTCTGAACGGTCTTCTGTATGACCCGAGAGACCGACTGCGTGATAGCAGGCGGCGCCTGATCCATGAGGGAGACCGTTACGATGCCGGTCGCTATGGATGTGACGAAAGAGACAAGAAGTGTCAGGAGGACGATCTGCGACTTTGTGAGTTCCTCCATTCGCATGCCGATATAGTAGCACGCGACATGTTGTCTCAGGATAGATCACTTCCGTTCGGGCAGACCCTCGAGAACAGAAAGCACTATTTTTACGGCGCGACGGACATCTCGGGATCCCGTCGCTTTGCCAAACGAAAAACGCAGCGTGTTGTGAGATCTCCATGCATCTCCCCCGAGTGCCGCTACCACGTGCGACTCACCCCGATGTCCCTCGCTGCATGCAGCCTTGGTGGAAAGCGCGATGCCTGCGCGGTCGAGCGCAAGGACGAGATATTCGCTATCGATATCAGGGATAGATACGTTGAGCACATGCGGCAGGGCGTGTTTGATATCGCCATTTTGAACAACGCCCGGAATGTGTGCAACGAGTTGGCGAGCGAAATCGTTGCGGAGTGTTTGCAGTCGCTTCCCTTCTGCGGCGCGGTCCTTCCCGGCGCATCTGAGCGCTTCGGCAAATCCCGCCGCAAGTGCGACCGGTTCTGTACCCGGACGCAACCCTCGTTCTTGAGAACCGCCGCTCATCAGTGCACTCAAACTGGCGCGCCGCCCCACAAAAAGACACCCGATCCCGCGTGGACCGTACAGCTTCCCAGAACCCAGCGACAAGAGATCCGCTCCGAGCGTCGCGACCTTCGGCGCACGATACAGTGGCGCCTGACCGGCATCACTATGCAGGAGAATGGTCGTCGCGTGCCCCTTTTCTTGGGCACGGATGGCTCGCGCAATATCGCTTATCGGCTGCACGACACCGATCTCGCTGTTGGCCCACCCTATCGATACCATGACCGTTTCTTTGCGGATAGCTCGCGCGATATGTCCTGGGTCAATAAGGCCACTGCTCATTGGGTCCACATGTGTGACCTTGCCGCCAAGACGCTCGATCTCCGCAAAGCATTCCAACACCGAGAGATGCTCGATCGAACTTACGATCCAATGAGTGGTGCTCAATCCGCCGGCTGGCGGACCGTCGGCGCGATCAAGCGCTTGGGCAAAGCCAAGGATCGCCACATTATTCGCTTCGGTCAGACCCGAAGTGAAGATGAGCTCGCGCGGTTTGCATCCGAGTTCCGCTGCTATGCTTTCGCGCGACTGTGTCAGCGACTGCAGTGCGGCGACGCCTTCTGCATGTATCCCACCGGGATTTCCGGAAATGTCTTCTGCTTCACGCATCGCGCGCTGGGCTTCCTGAGATACCGGCGTTGCGCTCGCGTGATCGAGGTATATACGCCGCTTTGATCCGAGCATTGTCGCACATTGTATGCTCGTCCACCTTTTTGCAAAAGGCGCGGAAATGTCGTATACTCGCGCACATTCGCGTCTATGCGGCCTATTCTTTATGAACTCCGAACACGACCAGTTGCAGGAGCGGCCACCCATCGTTGCGGTCTTAGGGCACGTTGACCACGGCAAGTCGACGCTGCTCGACTTCATCCGTAAATCCAACATCGTCGCAGGCGAAGCGGGCGGTATCACCCAACACGTCGCAGCCTACGAGGTCGAGCACCCCATTAGAGAGACTTCGTCCTCTAACGGGGCAAGCGAATACGTAAACAAAAAAATTACGTTTATTGATACCCCCGGGCATGCGGCATTCCAGGCAATCCGCTCACGTGGCGCGAAGGTGGCCGATATCGCGGTCCTCGTCGTGGCAGCAGACGATGGCGTCAAGGCGCAAACGCTCGAAGCACTTGAGTCCATCAAAGGTGCAGGCATCCCCTTTGTGGTTGCCATCAACAAAATAGACAAACCGAGCGCGGATCTTTCGCGCACACAATCGTCGCTTCTCGAAAAGGGCGTATTTTTGGAGACACTCGGCGGCGACGTCCCCTGGGCGGCGATCTCCGCAAAGACGGGTGCGGGCGTCGACACATTGCTTGATCTCATCCTCATTGTGGCCGAGCTGCAGGAATTCAAGGCAGACTCATCGATTCCTGCTGAAGGCTACGTGATAGAAGCGCATCGTGACCAAAAGCGCGGCATTGCAGCGACCCTCATCATCACAAAAGGTACGCTGAAGAAAGGTATGGCAGTGCTGGCAGGTCACGCTATCGCACCGGTGCGTCTCATGGAAGATCACGCTGGCGCTTCGCTGCGCCAAGCATCCTTCTCGACGCCGGTCGTTTTGGTGGGCTTCGACGAGCTGCCTGAAGCGGGTTCTGCGTTCCGCTCTTTCAAAGCAAAACGCGACGCTGAGAGCGCTCGACCATCGGCAGCGCCAGCATACAAAGTCAACGAAGTCTCTTCCGATGAGAGATTTCTTTTTCCCGTTATCATTCGCGCCGATGCCGCGGGATCTTTGGAAGCGCTAGAACACGAGATCACGCCTATCGGTGATCGGTACCGCGGTCTTTCAGTTATCCAATCGGGCATCGGCAACATTTCGGAGAACGACATCAAGGCCGCTATCGCCGCGCATGTCCGATCGGTGTTCGGTTTCAACGTGGGCATCGATGCGATGGCAGAGGCGCTGGCCAGACAGAACGACATCACATTTGAGCCCTTTGATATTATTTATAAATTGACCGAGAGATTGGAAGAATTACTGCGTTCTTCGGCGCCTAAGCGCTCTGAAGAAGTGCTGATCGGCCGCGCGAAAATAATGAAGGTATTCTCGAGCCGTAAGGACGAGCATTTGGTCGGCGGCAAAGTGCTCGAAGGGAAACTTGAAAAGAAAGCTAAGCTCATTCTCAAACGCCGAGCAGAGGAAGTGGGACGAGGTGAGGTGCTGAGCATCCAATCTGCGAAGCGGTCCGTCGACAGCGTCGATGCTGGCACTGAATTTGGCGCGCAGATCGTATCGGAGGTAGAGCCTGCCGAAGGCGATGTGATTGAGTGCATTGCCATTAAAGAACTATGAGCTCCCGGCGTCGGACCCAAGTATCCGAGACAATAGCCCACCACGCGGCCGACTTCTTTGCACGTGAATCCAACCGGGAATCCTTGATCACCGTGACGCATGCCGATATTTCTCCGGACCTCAAGAACGTGACCGTGTATTTCTCTGTCTTGCCCGAAAAAATGGAGCAAAGTGCGCTCAAATTTGCCAAGCGCGTCCGCACCGATTTCCGCGAGTACCTCAAAACAAAGAGTACGCTGAAATTCTTACCGACCGTCGACTTCGCGATCGATTATGGCGAGAAGAACCGACAAAGTGTGGACGAAGCTCTGCGCCGCGGGAGCAAGTGAAATTGTGTTATATTTTTGAGCGTTGGCCTGGTGGTGAAGGGGTAACACGACGGTCTGCAAAACCGTTACGCGCGGGTTCGAGTCCCGCCCAGGCCTCACGCTGGAAACAGCGTAGGGGGCGTTCACAAATAACATTCCAATTATTTGGGATTACGGCCCCTTGTGCCGCGTCAATATTATGGAGCTTATTTATTAACGCGGCCGTACGGGCCAGTGGCGGAATTGGTATACGCGCTCGACTTAAGATCGAGTCTCGCAAGGGATGTGGGTTCGATTCCCACCTGGCCCACCAATAAGGAACTCAAAGGTTTTTTCGGTGGATACAAACGGACGGCGCAAAGCGCCGACCAAGGATTTTTTGGCGGGATTGCAAGAGAATTCAGAATTTCTGGCGCGCAAGCGCGCAGTGTTTTTTCGCCAAGAAGCAGGTGCGAGCCAAAGATTTCTTTGGCACAGACCTTTTTCGCAAAAAGGTCTGAATCAGAAGCAATTTTGTCCAAGGATTGAGCGTCTTTTAGCCAATTTTGGAAAGGTGCGAGCCAATCATTCTGCTTGTGTGAAAAAGTAAAGATTTCTTCTTGGAGCGACTTCTTCTCGGATAACAGTTTAGCTTTTTGTAAACAGTAGTCTGGTTGGTCAATCACTTGGTCTAAATATCCCGTAAGAAGTCGCTCTAATTTTTCCGACAAAGAAGAAATCTTTTTCTTTTTTTCTTCCACACAAGCAGTCAAAGACGGGGCGGAGTTTTTGTGGTCTTGCAGAGCAAGACGATTCAATTCCTCCGCCCAGTCTTTGGGCAAAGAAACTTTTTTGATTAAGGATGATAACTGCTCATCTAGTTTTTCAGAACGAAGCGACATTTCGGGACACTTAATTGTTTTAGATTTTTTGGTGCAACGATAATAAACATAGTGGTGAACATTACCATTTTTCTGTCGCTTCGTTTTGTTTTCAGCAGTTATCATCATTCCGCAAGAAGCACAGGAAATGAGACCGCAATATGGTTGAGGTTCATTTTGTGGTTTACGCTCTGGCTGTCCACGAAGTTTCAACATTTCCTGTGCTTCATCAAAAAGTTTCTTTGAAATGATTGGCTCGTGTTTTCCTTCGTGAATTTCACCACCATATTTGAATAGTCCGATATAGAACGGATTAGAAAGAATAAAAGACGCTTTTGTCTTTGAGATTCTCTTTCCAGTTCTTGTAGTAACGCCGGATTTCGCCAAAAAGTTTGAGACATCTTCCAGTCGCATGCCACCTTTAACATATTTCTCAAAAGCCAAGCGCACGATACGAGATTTTTTCTTTTCCACCACGATTGTTTTAGTTCTGCTGTCGTTCAAATATCCCACAGGCGCTTGGCTCGGGAATATTCCCATGCGAACTTTTTGGCGAAGTCCGCGTTTCGTATTTTCGGAAAGAGAATCTACATAGTATTTGCTTTGTCCGAAAGCCATGTTCAACATAAATTTCCCTTGACCAGTGTTATCACACCAAAAGGTTGGAAATTTAATGCTCGCAAGTTTCCCTGTGTCGAGGAGATAAATCACTTTGCCTCCGTCCACCGAATTGCGGGCGAGACGATCGGGATTCCATGCGAGGATGTTTCCGCCGAATGTTTCAATCGCTAATATCATTTTGTTAAATATCGGACGACCTGGCACTTTCGCAGATTGCTTCTCAATATATTCGGCGGAAATTTCAATATTTTCCCGAACGGCGTATTCCCGCAATTCGGTGAGTTGCGCGTCAATACTCAACACCTGCTTATCCTCGACATCAGTGGACTTGCGAGCATACAAAAAGAATTTTTTATTTTCCATATTATTATTCATAGTAATAAAAATTCTTTTTGTATTTCGGGCAAAGCAAAATTAGTCAAA
>Ga0080064_1000445_pt1 | contig 110124 bp, 106 predicted proteins | sample Subgrocontami54m_FD_69260 | JGI IMG/M metagenome (GOLD analysis project Ga0080064, IMG submission 69260) | Subsurface groundwater microbial communities from S. Glens Falls, New York, USA - GMW46 contaminated, 5.4 m (SPADES assembly) (version 2) ...
GTGCGCTCGAACTGGCCGGTATCCGCGGCGTTGATGCGGAAATAGGTGGACAGCTCCATGGGGCAGCGCACGCCCTTGGGGATGTAGCAGAACGATCCGTCGCTGAAGACGGCGGAGTTCAGCGTCGCGAAGAAGTTATCGGTGTAAGGCACCACCGACCCCAGGTACTTCCGCACCAGGTCCGGGTGATTCTGCACCGCCTCGGAGAAGGAGCAGAAGATGATCCCCAGCTCGGCCAGCTTCTCCTTGAAGGTGGTCGCCACGGACACGCTGTCGAAGACCGCGTCCACCGCCACCCCGGCGAGGAGCTTCTGCTCCCCCAGGGGGATGCCCAGCTTCTCGAAGGTCCGCAGCACCTCCGGGTCCACCTCATCCAGGCTGCTGAGGGTCTTCTTGGGCTTGGGTGCCGAGTAGTACACGATGCCCTGGTAGTCGATGGGCCCGTACTTGATGTTGGCCCACTTCGGCTCCGCCTCGGATTTTTCCAGCTTCACCCAGTACCGGTAGGCCTTGAGCCGCCACTCCAGCATGAAGGGCGGTTCCTGCTTCTTGGCCGAGATCATGCGGATAATGTCCTCGTTCAAACCGCGGGGGAGGGTATCCGTCTCGACCTCGGTGACGAAGCCGTACTTGTATTCCTGGTTTGCCAGGGCCTCGATCGTGTTGACCGCAGTGCTCATGGTGTCTCCTCATTCCTCACGGGCCCGGCTGGGATACCCTGACCGGGCAAGGTTTAAGACCGCTGTAAGCAAGGCTCGTACCGGGCCTCCTGGACCGGCGCCCTCCAGGGCCGGGCCCCACTAAGCCTGTGAAATCAAACGGAAAACCCTGACTCCCGGAAGCCCACACAATGGATGGCACCCGCTAGTAAAGGTAGGCGTTTTTCCGGGGGGGCCGGAATTTCTCCCGGGTCCGCCACAGGCGGACTCCGGTCACACGGAGATGTTATACCGCTTGATCTTAAACTATTCAAGGTCTTCAGGTCAATCCCCCTCAGGGTAACATTCTTAGATGGCTTGACAGGGACAGGTCCCCAGGAGGCGCGCCGCCTGCATCTTCCTGCCCCGGGTCTCTGTCAGGACCCGCATGAGGTGCAGTCGCTCCATTTCCGCCAGGGAGCTGGGGCTACGGGGGGCAGACCCGGTGGAAGACCGGATGTTCGGGGGCAGGTCATCCGGACCGATGACCTCACCCGCGGCGAGGATCAGGAGACGCTCGATAGTATTCGCTAGCTCCCGCACACGTCTCCTCCAGGGCTATTTCACAAGCAAGAGGAGGACCTCCACTCGGTCACAACGCGAATCGGTGGCGACGTTACCCCTCGACCAGCCGATCGTTCTCGCGGTAGTCCACCGGGCAGTCGATGACCGCAGGGCTCGGATGGGCCAGGGCCTGCTTCAGGGTAGGAGTGAGCTGGGCCGCCGAGTTCACGCGGGAGCCCCAGCAGCCGAAGGCCTCCGCCAGCCGGACGAAGTCGGGGTTCCCGAACTCGACGCCGGCCGTGCGCTGGAACCGCTGCACCTGCTTCCAACGGATGGAGCCGTAGCCATCGTCGCGAAAGATCAGGACGACCAGCGGGAGCCGCAGACGCGTGGCCGTCTCCAGTTCCTGGACGTTCATCAGGAATCCCCCATCCCCCGTCACCGTCACCACCCGGTGCTGCGGGAGGACAAGCTTGGCCGCGATGGCCCCAGGGAGCCCGATACCCATGGCCGCGAAGCCGTTCGAGATGATCACGGTGTTGGGCAGGCGGGCCCCATAGTACTTGGCGACCCAGAGCTTGTGGGCCCCCACGTCGGAGATCACCAGGTCCTCGGGGGAGAGGAGCGCCTCCAGGTCTGCGAGCACCCGCTGGGGGAGCAGGGGGAAGGCGTCGGAGCGCCAGCGGTCGTCCCGGTGCGCCTTGGCGGGGGGCTGCCGGTTGACCTCTGCCACGAGCGGGGTCAAGAGTCCGAGCGCCCCCCGGAGATCGCCCACCACTTCGATCGCCGGCTCATAGTGGGCGTCCACTTCCGCCGGCGTGAAATCCAGGTGGATGATCTGCAGCCGCCGCTTGGGGTTCCACATCCGCGGGCCGTACTCCACGGGGTCGTAGCCCACGGCGATCACCAGGTCCGCCTCGGGGATGCCAGCCCGCTGGGCGTCCGCCCGGCCGAGTCCCACGGTCATCAGGGCCAGGGGATGGCTCGCCGGCAGGGCTCCCTTGGCCATGAAGGTATTTATCACCGGGATGCCCGCCCGCTCAGCCAAGATGCGCAGTTCTCGCGAGGCGCGGCCTCGGATGACGCCGTTGCCGGCCAGGATCAGGGGGCGTTGGGCCTGATTGATCAGCTCGGCGGCCCGGGCCAGCGATGGCGGGTCCGGCGCAGGGCGCTGGGCCCGTTCCGCCTTGAGCGGCTCTCCCTCCGCCGGCTCCTCCGCAACATCCTCGGGTAACTCGATGTGGCACGCCCCGGGCTTCTCCTCCTCCGCACGTTTAAAGGCCTTCCGCACCACCTCAGGAATGATGGCTCCCGTCTCTACCTGGGCGTTCCACTTGGTGAATGGCCGGAAGGCCTCCACGATGTTCACGTACTGATGGGATTCCTTGTGCATCCGGTCACGGCTGGCCTGGCCGGTGATAGCCACGACCGGGGCCCGGTCCAGGTTGGCGTCCGCCAGGCCCGTGGCCAGGTTGGTCGCGCCAGGGCCCAGCGTGGCCAGGCAGACCCCAGCCCGCCCGGTGAGGCGCCCGTAGACGTCGGCCATGAAGGCCGCGCCCTGCTCGTGGCGGGTAGGGATGAAACGGATTTTGGAGTCCATGAGAGCGTTGTTGAGGTCCAGCGTCTCCTCGCCGGGCACCCCGAAGATATACTCCACCCCCTCCTTCTCCACGCACCGGATCAGCAGCTCGGCGCCGGTCATTGTGGCACCCCCCATTTGCGCTGCAGGAAGCGAGTGAGGCCGCCAGCCCGGAGCATCTCCACTTGCCGCTGAGAGAGGGCGTGGGTCATCCAGCACTCTCTCCCATTCGTGACGTTCCGGACGCTGATGGGCCGTCCTTCTTCCAGGGCCACACGGATCTCGGGAAGCTCGAGCCGGTCGCCCTGCTGGATGGTGTCACAGTCAGCCGGGTCGATGAACCGAAGCGGCGGGATCCCGAAGTTTACCAGGTTGGATTCGTGGATCCGGGCATACGACTTTGCCAGGACCACCTTGATCCCCAGGTACATGGGAGCGATGGCCGCATGCTCGCGGCTCGATCCCTGCCCGTAGTTCTCTCCCGCCACGATGAAGCCGCCCCCCTTCGCCTTCGCCCGGGCCGGGAAGGTCTTGTCCACATACGCGAAGGTGTACTCGCTGATGGCGGGGATGTTGGAGCGGAGGGGGAGCACCTCGTTGCCGCCGGGCAGGATCTCGTCGGTGGAGATGTTGTCCCCGAGCTTCAGGAGCACCTCTCCTTCTAGTTGCTCCGGAATGGGCTGTGGCGGCGGGGGCGGGACGATGTTCGGCCCGGTGTAGATCTCCACCCCTTCGGGGGCCTCCGCCGGCGGTAGGAATCCCTGGGTGTAGAGCTCGTAGAGCTCCGGCTCTTCCACCGAGGGTGGGGCGCCCAACGTCCGCGGGTCGGTGATCACGCCGGTGAGGGCCGTGGCCGCCGCTACCTCCGGCGAGCAGAGCCAGACGGCATCATTGGCAGTGCCGCTCCGGCCCGAGAAGTTGCGGTTGAAGGTCCGGACACTGTTGCCGCCCGTAGGCGGTGCGGCCCCCATGCCGATGCAGGGACCGCAGGCCACCTCGAGGGCCCGTACGCCGGCCAGGATCATGTCCGTGACCGCCCCGGTCTTCAGGATGTTGATCAGGATCTGCCGGGAGCCCGGGGACATGGTCATGTGGAGGTTCGGGGCGATGTGCTTGCCTTTCAGGACCTTGGCGACCACCATCAGGTCGCGGTAGGAGGAGTTGACGGACGACCCCACCGCGACCTGCGTGACCGGCGTCCCCGCCACCTCGCGGACCGGCACCACGTTGTCGGGACTGTGAGGCTTGGCGATGAGGGGCTCGAGTGTTGAGAGGTCGATGGTGATCTCCTCGTCATACCGGGCGTCGGGGTCGGGCCCGAGGGGTCGCCAGTCCGTCTCACGCCTCTGCGCCCTGAGAAACCGGCGCGTCATCTCGTCGGACGGGAAGAGGCCCGACGTCGCCCCCAACTCCTGCGTCATGTTGCAGATCGTGGCCCGCTCGTAGACGGTGAGGTGCTCGAGCGCCGGGCCGACATACTCCATGACCTTGCCGATGCCCCCCTTCACGGTCAACCGCCACAGGAGCTCCAAGATGACATCCTTCGCCGACACCCACGGCGGGAAACGGCCCACGAGGTTCACCCGCACGACCCTCGGCATCTTGACGTAGAAGGGCTCCCCCGCCATGGCCGCGGCGACCTCGGCCCCGCCCGCCCCGATGGCCAGCATTGCCATGGCGCCCGCCGTACAGGTGTGAGAGTCTGCTCCGAGCATGGTCTCTCCCGGGACATCGAAGCCCTCCAGGTGGGCGAAGTGCGAGATGCCATTGCCCGGTCGGGAGAATACCGCGCCGTATTTGGCCGCCATAGACTGCAGGTACAGATGGTCGTCCGCGTTCTCATAGCCGGTCTGGAGGGTGTTGTGGTCCACGTAGGTGACGCAGACCCGGGTGTGGACCCGGGGAATGCCGAAGCTTCCAAACTCCTGCCACACCATGGTCCCGGTCGCATCCTGGATCAGGGTCTGGTCGATGCGGAGGGCGATCTCCTGGCCGAGCACCATCGCCCCCTCGACTAGGCGGGATCGTATGATTTTGTGCATCAAGGTCTCAGCCATGGGCTGTCGTTCCTTCCTTCGCGGGAGGGTCAGGGTCGCACGGGCGCCGGCCGGCAGAGTTTCGTGTCTCCAGAACTTCCTCCCGACCCGTAGCAGAGCGATCCCGCAGATCTTCCACCTCCTCACGGTTGGAATTGAACGCGTCGTTCTCTCTCCTCATACCTTCCGATCCGTCAGCCGCTCGGCCGGAGGGGGTTAGCCCGCAGGTCGCGCCCTGGAAGCGGGCGGAGGGGATCGCACGGGCGATGAGCAGGGGCGTGTAGCGGTGGGCGTACTTCTTCATGATGGCCGCGACGCGCGCCACTTCTTGCAGGTCCCCGTCGACGATCTTCCGCATCAAACGATTAAGGGCCCCGACCCACTTTCTGAGCTTCCCGTTGTGGGCCTGGTCGGGAGGCGGTTCGAACCAGAAGAGCACGACCTCACCCGGATCGGCGCACGGCCAAGCCTGCGTCGAATTCCTGCGCCTGTCTAGCGTCCGGGCCAACGCCTCCGCCTCGTGGAAGGAGCCGTCTCGGATGAGTCGCGCCAGGCGACTGAGCGAGCGGTCTCGGCAGGCCGGGTTCATGCCCCCCTCTATACGATCCACACGCTCTTCACGTTCACTAGTCCAGAGTGACGCAGACGTTCTTCACCTGCGTATAGTGCTCCAGGGCCTCCAAGCCTTTTTCTCGCCCGAAGCCGCTCTTCTTGTAGCCACCGAACGGGGCCGCCACGCCGTCACCGAAATAGTTGTTGATGTAGATTTGACCGGCCTTGATCCGGGCGGCCAGATGGTGGGCCTTACCGATATCCCGAGTCCAGATACCGGCCACCAGCCCATAGGGGGTATCATTTGCGATGTTCAGGGCTTCTTCAGGCCCGCGGAACGTGAGGATCGCCAGGACCGGGCCAAAGATCTCCTCCTGCGCGATGCGCATGGACCCCTGCACATCATCGAACAACGTGGGGTGAACGAAGAACCCCCGCTTCAGCTCGCCGTCCTCGGCTCGGCTCCCCCCCGTCACCACTTTGGCCCCTTCGCGCTTGCCGACATCCAGATAGCCAAGCACCCGCTCAAGCTGTTCCTCCGAGATGATCGGCCCGAGGTCGGGGTCGCTCAATCCATGCCCTAGGCGGAGGCGCTCGGTCTCCTTCGCTAACGCCGCCACAAAGCGATCATGGATGGATTCCTCCAGGAGCAGTCGAGAGCCCGCCGAGCAGGTCTGTCCCGCGTTCTGGAAGATGGCGCGCAGGGCACTCTTTACGGCGGGTTCGAAGTTCGTATCTGCGAACACGATGTTGGGCGATTTCCCACCCAGCTCCAGCGTGACCGGGACGACGTTTTCAGCAGCCATCTGCATCACCACCGTCCCCGTCTGCACAGAGCCCGTAAAGGTGAGGTGATTGATCCCAGGGTGCTTCGCCAGGGCGGCCCCGGCATCCGGGCCGAACCCTGGCACTATATTCAGGACCCCTGCGGGCAGGCCAGCCTCGATCGCCAGCTCCCCAAGTCGCAGCGCCGTCAGCGGGGTCTGCTCCGCGGGCTTGTGGACGACCGTGTTGCCAGCGGCCAGCGCTGGGGCAATGCCACGGGTGGCCACGGCGAGCGGATAATTCCACGGCGTGATGTGGGCCGTGACCCCTATCGGCTCGCGGACCGTGTAATCGAGGTAGCGGCTACCTAACGGGATGGTATGGCCGAACAGCTTGTCCGCGGCCCCGGCGTAGAATTCGAAGTACTGTGCCGAGCTCTCGACGTCCTGTTTGGCTTGCCGCAGCGGCTTGCCGGAATCCAGACTTTCCATGACCGCCAGCTCTTCGGCGTGCTCGCGGATGCGCTGAGCGATTCGGTACAACACTGCTGCCCGCTTCCTGGGATGGTCCGAAGCCCACTCCGTGTGCTCAAACGCATGCTGCGCGGCCCCGACCGCCTGCTGAATGTCCTCCTCATAGCCGCGGGCGACCTCGGCCAAGACTTCGCCATAGCCCGGGTCAATGGTCGAGAACACCTCTTTCCGGGCTCCCGCGTGCCATTCGCCTCCAATGAGCATCTTTCGTTGTCCATAGCGCATCGCTGAGTTCTCCTTCCTGCGTCACACCCTCGTAGGGGATATATGTTCAGATGCCAGCTCAGGCTTCCCGTAGAGCGCCCGCCGGACGGCCGCCATCACCTCGGCCTCGTGCGGCAGGGCGAGGAGCTCGAGGTTCCGGGCGTAGGGCATCGGCACGTCGGCGCCGGTCACCCGCTCGACGGGGGCGTCTAGGTGGTCGAAGGCGCGCTCGTAGATGGCGGCCGCGATCTCCGCGGCCGCGCCGAACGGCTTCCACTGTTCCTGGACCACCACCGCCCGGTGGGTGCGCTCCACCGAGGCGATCACGGGGTCCAGGTCGAGGGGACGAAGGGTCCGGAGGTCGATCACCTCCGCCTCGATTCCCTCCTCGGCGAGCATGCTGGCGCCCGCCAGGGCGAGGTGGAGCATCCGGCTGTACGAGATGATGGTCACGTCCGTGCCGGGGCGCACCACGCGGGCTCCCCTGAGCGGGCGGACAGAGTCATCCTCGGCGACCTCGCCCTTCATCCCGTAGAGGCTCGCGTTCTCGAGGAAAATGACCGGGTCCTGACCACGGATAGCGGCCTTCAGCATCCCCCGTGCGTCGGCGGGGTCGGCGGGGACCACCACCGTCAGCCCGGGGAAGTGGGCGTAGAACGCCTCGAAGCTCTGCGAGTGCTGCGCGGAGAGCTGGACCCCAGCCCCGTTCGGCCCGCGGATGACGAGGGGAACCGAGACCTGTCCCCCGGAGAAGTACCGGAGCTTCGCTGCGTTCTGGAGGATCTGGTCGGCGGCCACGAGGGCGAAGCTCCAGCTCATCATCTCCACCACCGGGCGGAGCCCCGCCATGGCCATGCCGACGGCGGCGCCCACGGTGCCAAGCTCGGCGATCGGGGTGTCGATCACCCGCTTCCCGCCGTAGCGATCCAGGAGCCCGGCCGTGACACGGAAGGTGCCCTGGTAGACCCCGATATCCTCTCCCATGAGGACGACACTCTCGTCCCGGTCCATCTCCTCGATGAGGGCCGTGCGGAGGGCGTCGCGGTAGGTCATCACGGCCATCGGCTACCCCTCCTCGGCGTAGACGTCCCGGTAGAGGTCGTCGGGGGGCGGCGGCGGGCTCTCTTCAGCGAACCGCACCGCCTCGGCCACCCGCTGGCGGGCGTCCCGGTCGATCTCCGTGACGCGGGCCTCGTCGAGGGCCCCCGCGGCGCGGAGCCGCGCCTCGAAGAGCTTCAGGGGATCGCGCCGCTTCTGCTCCTCGACCTCTTGCTTGGTCCGGTACGCCTGGGTGACGTCGGCGACCCCGTGCCCGGAGAAGCGGTAGGTGAGAGCCTCGAGACAGTAGGGCTTTCCCGTCTCCCGCACGGAGGCGAGGGCCTGCCTCGCGGTCTGGAGAACGGCGACCAAGTCCTGCCCATCAACCTTCTCGTGCTCGACGCCGTAGGCGCCGAAGCGCGAGGCGAGGTCGGTCACCGCCGAATGACGCTCGACGGAGGTGCCCATGGCGTATTGGTTGTTCTCGATCACGTAGAGGACGGGGCAAAGCCCCTCACGGCCCCAGAGCCCGGCCATGTTCAGCGCCTCGTGGAAGGCGCCGATGTTCATCGCCCCATCCCCGAGGAAGCAGAGGCAGACGTTCTCCGTGCTGCGGTAGCGGAGCGCGTACGCGGCACCCGTGGCAAGGGGGATGTGCCCGCCCACGATCCCGTAGCCGCCGAGGAGCCCGCGGGGCACGTCAAAGAGGTGCATCGAGCCCCCCTTGCCCTTGGACACGCCAGTGACCTTCCCGAAGAGCTCGGCCATGACAGCGCCCGGGTCGGTCCCGAGGAGGAGGGCGTGGGCGTGGTCGCGGTAGCCGGTAAACACGAGGTCGCCCGGGCGCCGGTGAGCCAGGAAGCCGGTAGCCACCGCCTCCTGCCCGATGTAGACGTGCGCATAGCCGCCGATCTGGCCCCGGCGGCAGGCCTGCTCCACTTCTTCCTCGAAGCGCCGGGCGAGGAGCATCTGGCCGAAGAGCGCCTTCAGTTCCTCCTCGGTGAGGCCCGTCCCCTCCAGCGGGCCGCTCTCGGCCTCAAGGACCCGGTTCCTCTCCCATTGAGCCAACTCTGTTATAGCCAACGCTCTTCTCCCTCACACGCTTTCGCGAGGCAGGCCCCGCGTTAGACGGGCCGCTTGCCGCGAAGTTTGCTCATTCCCCACGTAAGCCGGTTGAAGTAGTCGTCCGGCGTGTGCTCCCTGATGGGGTGATCGCGTTATCAGTGAACCGGACATTTTCCGCAGGGACTTCCGTGTAGCACCTGTTGATAACGCACAGACCGATCCCGGCCCGTCCGGATGTGGACGACGTCCTCAAGCCGGCAGAGCTTCGTTTCCCAATCCTTTCGAACGTCCAAGAGCACGATCGGATCCTGTCAGTCAAGCTGGGCTCTGGGTTCCTGTGGGGTGATCTGATTCAATCGGCTCTTTCCTATACGTGTCAGTAAGGGACAGGGCTCCGTCGGTCCGTACAGCCCATGCGCTAATCTCGCCAGAATTCTTCCCCGAGATATTTCCCCCCGCCGTCCGGGAAGATGGTGACGATGACGCCCCTTTCAATCCTTTGGGCCAGGGTGAGCGCAGCGGCCATGGCCGCGCCAGAGGAGATCCCAACAAAGACCCCCTCCTCGCGAGCGAGCCGGACGACCATCTCGAAGGCATCTTCGGTGGCGATCGCGAGGCTCTCGTCTGCAAGCGAGGGATCATAGATCCCAGGAACCAGGCTGCTTGGCATATGTTTGAGGCCCTCGATTCCGTGAAGAGACGCATCGGGCTGGAATTCGATCAATCGGATGGACGGGTTGAACTCTTTCAACCGCCTGGCGGTTCCGACGAAGCTACCGCCCGTACCCAAACCCGCCACGAAGTGGGTGATCCGCCCTCCTGTCTGGCGCCAGATCTCGGGAGCTGTCGTCCCATAATGGGCCTGCCAGTTGGCCGGATTGTTGTATTGATCCGCATAGAAGTGCCGATCGGGGTCGGCGGCAGCGAGCTCACGGGCCCTTCGGATTGCCCCATCGGTCATCTCCAGGGGGTCGGTCAGCACAAGGTCGGCCCCATACGCCGCCAGAATCTTCTTCCGCTCTTTACTGGCATTGGCCGGCAGGCAGAGCCGCACCCGGTAGCCCCGGGTGGCCCCGATCATGGCGAGGGCGATCCCCATGTTTCCACTCGTGGCATCCAGGATAATCTTCCCCGCTCGGAGGGCACCGCGGCGCTCCCCATCGAGCACCATGTTCAGGGCCGGCCGATCCTTGACAGACCCTCCCGGGTTCAGCCATTCCGCCTTGGCGTAGATCTCGACCTCCGGGAGCTCCTGCGGGATGATGGCGAGGCGGAGCAGCGGCGTATGGCCAATCGCGGACAAGACAGTGCTCGGCGTTACGGCAGCCGCGGTCTCCGTCATGTGGAGGAAACGCTTCTCCGGGGTGTCGACGGTCACGCCGGTTTCCATCCAGCCCCCCCGCTCATGTCATACCGAGTTCAAGCTTCGCTGCCTCAGACATTCGGGAGGGGTCCCACGGGGGGTCCCAGACGACCTCGACCTTGGCGGACGTCACCCCGGGAACGGCCCGCGCCTTGGCCTCCACCTCGCCTGGCAGCACCGCCGCGGCCGGACAATGGGGGGAGGTGAGGGTCATCCGGATTCCCACCTCGCCCGAGGGGTCCACCTTCACGTCGTAGATCAGTCCCAGCTCGCAAATGTTGACCGGGATCTCTGGATCAAAGCACGTGCGCAGGGCCTCGATGACCTGGGCCTCGATAACAATTGCATGAAGGGGGGTAGAGTCCATGGCACCTCCTCTCGGTCCCTGGCTCGACTTCGCCAAATCCCTTCTGTCCTTCGACTACTTCTTGGCCGACTCTGCCCCAACCAACTCCGGCGTCATGGGTGTGGGGTAGAACTTGTCCGCGTGCATCGCGGTCTGATCGAACACCAGCCCCATACGGTTGAAGGCGCCGATCTCAAAATCCCCGGTCCACATGGTGATGGCGTCGAAGGGACACACCTCCACACACAGGTTGCAGTACATGCACAAGTTGTGATCAATGACGAACTCGGCGGGGTGGCGCTCCTTGCCTTTCCCGGCCCCCACGATGGCGATGCAGCGGGTCGGGCAGATCTTGGCGCACAAATCACAGGCGGTGCACTTCAGCTTCCCCGTGGCCAGGTCTACGGTCAGCATGTGGCGGTTCAGGGACCGCAAGGGCAGGCGCCGCTTCTCCTGCGGGTACTGGACCGTGATGGCCGGCGTGAAGAGGTGCCGGAGGGTGACCCCCATGGATACCAGGATGCTCCGGAAACCTCCCCCCACGGCCCGCAGATAGGCTAGCATATTCCCCTCCTCGATCGGCCGCCCCTCAGGCCGCGGCCACAGTGACTGCTGGCAATTTCCTCTTCGCAATCGTCTCCTGGCCGATCTTCTCCTGGAGCTTCAGGACCCCGAACAGCAGGGCCTCGGGCCGCGGGGGGCAGCCGGGGACGTAGACGTCCACCGGGACGATTCGGTCCACCCCCTTGACCACGTGGTAGGCATCCCAGTAGAACGGCCCGCCCGAGATAGCGCAGGCCCCCATGGCGATGACCCACTTTGGATCCGGCATCTGCTCGTACAGGGTCTTGATCCGGGGGGCCATTTTCTCCGTCACCGTCCCCGCCACGATCATCACGTCGGATTGCCGGGGGGAGGGCCGGAAGACCCCCGCCCCAAACCGGTCCATGTCGAAGCGGGACGCCCCGGTGGCCATCATCTCGATGGCGCAGCAGGCCAGGCCGAAGGTCATGGGCCAGGGCGAGTTCTTCCGGGCCCAGTTGAAGAGCCAGTCCAGGGTCGTCGTGACCACACCAAGGTCGCCGGTTTTGCTCATAGCGGTTCCTCCCTGTCAGCCTCGCCTAGGACTCGCGAGCCGGGCGCGGCGGGGGTTCGGTATCGCTCGAGGAAGGCCGGCAGGCGCCGGGAGAAGGCTGATCGCGCCACCACCTCATCGCATCCCGAGGCCAATGCGTGCCGTCTCATCTCACTGTTCACGTGCGCCACGAATCCCAGGATGGGAATCCTCTGGAGCGTTGGGTCCAGCTTGAGAGCCTGGATGAGAAGCAGGGGATCCAGGCTAGGGGCCCCTAGGTCCAGGATGATGAGGGACGGCCGGACCTTGTGGACGCGGTCCCAGAATTCCTCTTTGGTGGAGGCGAAGTACGCACGGTCCCCCAGACGGGCGGCCGTGTCCACTATCTTCGTCCGAAACCAGAGGTCCTGCAGACCAAAGAGGATGCTCAAGCCGTCCATCTCCCCCATTGGCCAATCCTAATCAGCCGTCGGTGGCCGACACGTTCCATGCCCCGCCGGTCCTGTTCCAGAAGGTTCCCTAGCCGCCCCTGGTGTGCATTTCAAGATGGGGATCACTTCGAAGTCCTTCTATTGGGACGGAGACTCGCCTGACACTCATCGTCTTGCGCTCTTCGGCCCCCCGGTCGTTCCGTTGCTTCCATCGGGACGCAATGAGGGACCTCATCTCCTCCCTGGCGGCGCCCGCCCGTAAGGGTCGTCGCAGATTGGTCCCATGGATTGCATAGAGGCACAAGTACCACATACCGTCGGCAGTGAGCCGGCTCCTATCGCAGGTGCCACAGAACGGGGTGCTTGTGGAGGCGATGATGCCAAACACGGTCCCATCGGAAAGGACGTACCGCTGGGCAGGCGCTGAGGTGTCTTCAGCGACCGACTCGATTGGCCCATACCGATCGCCCAACACCGCAAGGATGTCCAATCGTGAAAAGACCTTGTCCATCGACCACTGCGTCGCCCCACCGACGTCCATGTACTCAATGAACCGCACTTCAGCGCCAATTCCCTTGCCGTACTCGAGCAGATCGACGAGTTCGTCCTCGTTGACCCCACGCATGACCACGGTATCGATCTTCAATCCTTTGAAGCCCCCCTGTCGAACGACCTTGATCCCGCTGAGGACTTTTTCGTGAGCGTCCCGTCTCGTTAACGCCTTGAAGCGCTCAGGTTTCAGGGTGTCCAGGCTCACGGTCACCCGGTGCAAGCCGGCATCGTAAAGGGCCTGCGCATGCTCGGCCAGTAAGAGCCCATTGGTCGTCATGGCAAGGTCCTTGACCCGGGGGAGTTGCGCGAGCATTTTCACCAAGGTCGGTAGGTCTCTGCGCAAGAGCGGCTCGCCGCCCGTGAGCCGCACCTTGTGTACACCGAGCTCCGTAAAGATGTCCACCAGCTCGCGGATTTCTTCAAAGTTGAGCAGGTCTTCCCGGGGAAGCCAGATGTACTCCTCCTCGGGCATGCAGTACTGACAGCGCAGATTGCACCTGTCTGTGACGGAAACGCGCAGGCTGCGAAGAGGCCTGCCAAAGGTGTCACGGATCTGATCCTCCTCCGCCGCCAATCGCGGGACAGGTTTCCATGGTGAAGGAGGGGCGGGTACCAAGTGCATCGAAAAGCTACCTCCCCCTGGCGGCGGTGCGCTCCCGCCTGATCCGCTCCGCCACCACCAGCTTTCCGAACACGCGGGCCTCCATCCCCTCGGGCCGGAACCTGTTCTGGGCCGCCGGTAAATCACGCCCTGCAGACATCGCACGGGCAGAGGCTGCGGAGGTATTCGTACGTGTAAATGCCGGTGTCGTGCCCATCGGCCCATTCGAACTTTAGGGCATAGCGGCCGACCGGGCCAACCCCCCTGACCAGACGAGCGCTCCCTTCAGGCCAGGCCGGCGCCTCGTGGGGCACCCCGCCGCTTTTACTGGGCCCCCGGCAGGTGGCGCAGGGGCATCTGGCCCGCAGGAGGCCGAGAGGGTAGCGGCTTTCGTGCCCGTCGCTCCAGGTGACGCCAACCCCCCCGGTATCGCGCAAGTCTACGCATACGGCCCGGACGCTTTCCTGACCCCTCACGTCAGCGCCTATTCTCGCTTCCCCCCTCCACCCTAGCGGAGGATCAGCACTGGTTCTTTGTCCGTGGAGGCCGCGTTCGCAATACTGATCTGCGCGGCCAAGCGGCCCGCGATCTCGTGGAAGGCGCGGGCGCCAGGCGAGTCCTCGGCTCCCAGCGCCACCGGCCGCCCTTCATCGCTCTGCACCCGGATGGCGGCGTCCAGAGGCACCTCACCGAGGAAGGGAATCTCGGTCTTTGCGCTGGCCTCCCGGGCGCCGCCATGGCCGAAGATGTCCTCCCGCTGGCCGCAGTGCGGACAGTGGTAGTAGCTCATGTTCTCGACGATTCCCAGGATCGGCACCTTGAGCTTATTGAACATCAGGATGGCCTTGGAGGCCACCTCCAGGGCTAGATCCTGCGGGGTAGAGACAATCACGGCACCTGTGAGGGGAGTGGACTGGCACAGGCTCAACTGGATATCGCCCGTGCCCGGCGGCAGATCCATCACGAGGTAATCCAGCTCCCCCCACTCGACGCGCCCGAGGAACTCCTGGATCATCTTGTGCAGCATGGGCCCTCGCCAGATCACCGCCTCATTTTTGGGGAGGAGGAATCCCATTGAGATGATCTTCACCCCGTACTGCTGGAGCGGAATGGCCTTCCCGTCAGCCGTGTGCTGTGGGGTGCCACCCGCCCCCATTAGCGTGGGGATAGATGGGCCGTAAACATCGGTATCCATGAGACCGACTCTGGCCCCCGTCCGCATCAGGGCCACGGCCAGATTCGCCGCCACGGTGGATTTGCCGACGCCCCCCTTGCCGCTGGCCACGGCGATCGTGTTCAGGACCCCCGGAAGGAATTGGGAATGCGGCTCGCGGGAGGTCGTCACACGTGAGGTCATAGTAACCTCTACCTGGTGCACTCCCGGGAGGGCCGCCACCGCCTTGCGCGCGCCCTCCTCCATCTGCTGTCGTACTGGGCACGCGGGTGTCGTGAGCTCGATCGTGAAGGCGACCTTTCCACCGTCGATCTGCAGGCCCTTGATGAAACCGAGGGACACGATGTCGCGGTGCAGGTCTGGATCCTTGATGGTCGCCAACGCGCCTAGCACTGCCTGTTCCGTAACCATCTCTGCTCCTTTTCGGCGTTTACGAAGAGCTCGGTGATGTCATGACGTGGGTCCGTCTTGGGTAATGCTGATGCCGGCCGAGGTCATCCCGTCCGGCCGTTCGGGCACCCCCCGCTCCAACGGGGGTCACCACTCCAGCTTGGCGAGATCCTTCTCGAAGAAGGCTCCGACGAGCCAGTCCAGGGCAACCCGAATCCGGTTTTTCCATCCGACCAGCCTCGTCAGGAAGACCGAGCGCCACAGGAGCCATGCGGGGAGACCCGAGAAGGCCAGCCCAACGATCTCCCCCACGCCGTCACCGGCCCCCAGCGACACCAGGTCCCCGCGATGCCGATAGACGAAGGGGATCTTCTTCGCACCCCGGAAATCCCGTGCAATATTTCTGGCGACAGAGCGGGCCTGCTGGACGGCCACCTGCGCCGTCGGCGGCAGCGCGGCCTGGAGCCGGGGATCGAAGCAGTGGGCGCCATCCCCGATGACGAACACGCCCGGGAACGGCGGCAGCTCCAGGTATTCGTTCACCACCGCCCGGCCCAGCTTGTCCCGCTCGACGGGCAGGGCCTCCACGACGGGGTTGGCCCGCACCCCGGCCGTCCAGATGACGGTCTCCGTCTGAATCCGGTCGCCGTCCTCCAGTTCGACCGTGCCGTCGGTGACCCCGACGACAGGGGAGTGCAGGCGGATCTCGATCCCCTTGCGCCGCAGCTTGTCCAGGCCCAGGTCGGCCAGCCGCTGGCTGACGCAGGGGATGATCCGGCCGGTTGCCTCGGCCAGGACGAACCTGACCTCCCGCGGGTCGAAACCCGTATAATGTCTCACCAGCGTCTTTCGGGCAAGGTCGTGAAGCTCGGTCGCCAGCTCCACGCCCGTGCAGCCCGCCCCGACCAGCACGAAGCTGAGCAGCCGCCTCCGCCGCTCCGGGTCCCGTTCGATCACGGCCCGCTCGAACATCTCCAGGACGTGGTTGCGCAGCCGGACGGCGTCCTGCAGCGTCTTGAAGGGAAACGCCTTCTGCTCGGCGCCCCGAACGCCGTAGTAGTCCGTCGTGCTCCCCAGGGCGATCACCAGGAAATCGTACGGCACCTCGCCGGGGTCGGTGAGGACCGTCTTCCGTTCCAGCTCAATGGACCGGACCGTCCGGCGTTCAAAGGCGAATCGCCCGATGCCGCTGAGGGCCCGGACCGGCCAGGCCACGTGGCGGGGCTCCACGCTGCCGGACGTGACCTCGTGAAGCAGGGGCGAGAACAGGTGGAAGTTCCGCGAATCCAGGAGAAGGATGTCGGGTCCCGTCCCGCCGCGAATCCGCCGGCCCAGCTCGCGGGCTGTGAACAGCCCGCCGAATCCCGCGCCCAGGATGACGATCCGCTGCCCCATCATCGCGACCCCGCGCCGGAGGCCAGGCCGATCCCCCGGATCTCACCGATCTGCGCCAGGCTGGCCGCCAGGGCCTGCGGACCGACGCTCCCGCCCCGCGGAAGCGTCGCGTAGGACACTCCCTTCTGGGACACGGCCCGGGCATCCTCCTGCGGCGTCGTGGAGACGGCCACGATGGGCAGGGTGGGGGCCAGCTCCCTGACGGCCGCGATGAGTAGCAGGCCATTGAGTCCGGGCGTCTGCATGTCCAGGATCAGGAGATCGGCATCCACGACCTCGACGGCGCCCAGGACTTCCAGGCCAGACTCACAGACCGTCAGGCGAGGCCGGTGAGGATCGAGGACGCGGGCGGCCGCGTCCACCAGCGCCGGATTATTGGAACACACGATGATGTGCTGCTTCATCACTGCTCTTCCACCGATCCCTGGATGCTTCCCCGGGTCCACCTTCCCGTTCCCGTCCGCCGAAGCGAGCATGAGAATGGCAAGGATCGTACCAGCCGGGGCGAGGAGCCCGGTCGGCCGCCTTGTCCCTACAACTCTCGAAGAACAAAGCGAGAAGGCCGCAGCCCGGCAAGATTCCAATGCCGGTGACCCTCCAATTAGGGTGGGAATTCTTCCGGGGGGGTCGGATTTTCTCCGGGTAGACTAATGACGGAGCTGGGATCGCCCTGCCTACAAGAAGGGCCGACCGGTCGCCTAACCGGGCCTGGCATCCTCAGACATCCCGGGGCCTTGACAAGTATGCCTGCCATCTCGATAATGTATGCCTGTTAAGAAAACCGAGAGGCTCGGAGGTTGCCATGCCGACGAAGGGCAAGCTGAAGCGAAAATCCTTCTTTGTGGACGAACGTGCCCTTGAACAGGCAAGGAAAGCCCTAGGGGTCAAGACTGCCGCAGAGGTCGTTCGGGTGTCCGTGGAGCGGATCGCCGAAATGGAGGCATTCTGGCAGTTCATGAAGAACAGCCGCCAGACCCTCAGGCCAGGCAGCATAGAGGTCCCGTAGGGTGCCTTCGGCCATCCTGGACACCACCGTCTATATCGGCCACTGGGAGCGGGGGCTCTACGAGGAGCCATTGGCTGCCATCCGGAAAGCGTTCGTCATCCGCCACTCGGCGGTGGTCCTCTCGGAGCTTCGCCGGGGGGCCCGAACGCGGGATGCCCAACGGCTCGTGGAAGCCCTGTACCGATTGGCCCCACTACGCTGGGAGCCGACCGCCGCAGATTGGTGGGAGGCAGGGCGATTGATCCGCAAGGTCGGTGATGCGCACCGCTGGGATAAGAGGAAGCGGCGCGATTTCCAGAACGATGCCCTGATCGCCCTGACAGCCCGCCGGCATGGAGCCATCGTGGTGACAGCCAACCGCATGGACTTTGACCTGCTCTCCCAGGAATTGAGCCTTTCCGTGCTCCCGGTCTGACGCGAGAAACTCAGGCCTGCCTTTGCGAGCCTCGTACCTCCCCTCGGCGGTGTCGGTGGGGTTGGCGAGGGGCAATGAACCCGCTGCGCTGCGCGGCCCCAGCGGTGCCAAGCTGTTCTCTCCCGCACATAAGTAACGGCGATAACCGTGCTACGTCCCTCATACAGGTGCGGAAAGGCTCATGTCACCCTTGCGAACTGCTGCGGAAGTTGGGCTAGTCCTTGAGCGTTTGATAGACACTCAAGAACCGATTCACGGATTCACGACGTTGCGGAGGTACAAGCAAATAGTAGTTAGCTCCGTCTCTAACGAGGTTAAACTTCACCTCGCCAGCATTACGACTTAAGGAGCTCCAGAAGCCCCTCAGAAAATCTCGAGGTAGGATGAATTCGAGCGTTTCACCGTCACCTTGTGAGCAGAGCAGAACAATCGCATCATAGTTGCCGTCTTTCAGGCCTAGAAACCAGCGATCTGGCTTATCTTCCAGTTCATTAGCGAAGGGGATGCCAACTCTCCGCCCGCCCGGTGTTCGATATACTTTCCCGCCCAAGTGTATCAACTGAATTCCGTGGCGTTGGAGGGCATCTACAAACTTCCTGCGGGCATCCCTCCCTTCGGTACGCCTGGAGACGCCGCCACTTTCCTTTCGGCTATACTGTTGGGTACCCCCAGCCGAGGGTGGAGGTATTGATGGCGGCTTGGTCCCGCTTATCTCTTTTTGATACTCAACCACATGCTGCTCCACTCCTGAAAGAACACGCTCATCCTCCTCAATTCTACTCGCCAGCCTACTGAGCATGTCGATCCGGCGGGTATCGTGTTTCCTGGCTGCCTCTCCAATCTCGTTCATTACCCGTGCCTTTAAACTCCTTAGGCGATCTGCAATTGTCATGGCAACCTCCGTTTAGGAAGGAGCCCTAGTGTATTTGATGTATAGCATAGCACAGTGAAGTGAAGTGTAAAGAAGAAAATTGGCCCTTTCTCAACTCTTCAACACTGCCATGAGGGCTGTGGGGTGGTTGTCGCAGTTGTTGCAGGATGGAACCGACTTACAGGGGGATATTGTACCGCTTGATCTTTTGATTCAACGTCTTGACATCGATCCCCAGGAGGCGCGCCGCCTGCATCTTCTTCCCCCGGGTCGCCGCCAGGACCCGCGTGAGATGGATCCGTTCCATCTCGGCCAGGGAGCTGGGGCCGTGCACGGGCCCTTCGGGGACGCGGATGTTCGTCGGCAGGTCGTCCGGGCCGATGACCTCGCCCGGAGCGAGGATCAACAGGCGCTCGATGGTGTTGGCCAACTCTCGGGCATTGCCCGGCCAGGCGTACTCCACCATGTGCTGCAGCGCCTCGGGAGACAGGCGCTTGGCCGGATAGCCGGTGGCACCGAATCGTTTGAGGAAGTGCTCGACGAGGAGCGGGATATCCTCTTTTCGCTCCCGCATGGGCGGGAGCGTCAGACTAACGACGTTCAGACGGTAATAGAGGTCCTCGCGGAACCGCATCGCCCGAACCTCTTGGGCCAGGTCCTTGTTAGTGGCCGCGACGATGCGGACGTCCACCCGATGCACCCGCGTGCCCCCAACCCGCCGCAGCTCCCGCGTGTCCAGCACCTGGAGGAGCTTGGCCTGCATGGCCGGGCTCATCTCCCCCACCTCGTCCAGCAGGAGGGTCCCTCCCTCGGCGACCTCGAAGAGCCCCTGCTTGACGGCGGTGGCCCCCGTGAAGGCCCCCTTCTCATGACCGAAGAGTTCGCTCTCCAGGAGTTGATCCTGGAAGCCGCTGCAGTTGATGACGAGGAAGGGCCCGCCGGCCCGGGGACTCGCCTCGTGGATGGCCTGGGTCACCAGCCCCTTCCCGGTCCCGCTCTCCCCCTGGATCAGGACGTTGGCGTGAGTGGACGCGATGCGCCGAACGGTCGCGAGCAGGCTCGTGATGGCCGGGCTCTGGCCGACGATGAAGGGCGCCAGGTCCCGCTGGGCCACCATGCGCCGGAGCGCCGCGTTTTCTTGCCGGAGGCGCTTCCGTTCCGCGGCCCGCCGCAGGACCTCCTCCAGCTCGGACAGCTTGAACGGCTTGGTGAGGTAGTCGTATGCCCCCAGCTTCATGGCCGCGATCGCGCTGTCCACGTCCGGGTGCCCGGTCAGAACGACCACCTCGGCCGACGCGCCGGATTCGTGGATCCGTCGCAGGGCCTCCATCCCGCCGATGCCCGGCATCTTCAGGTCCAGGAGGATCACGTCGAAGTCCCGGGCCCGCACCTGCTCCAGGGCTTCCTCGCCGCTCTCCACGCTGGTCACCACGTAGCCCGCGCGCGGCAGCTCCTTCTCCATGAGCAGACGGGTGGGACGCTCGTCATCGACCACGAGCACGCAGATGGATCCGGCCCGTTCCTGATTCTGCCCCATGTTGGCCCCTGGAGTGTCGACTAGTCAAAAAGTCAATCAGTCAATTGGCGGAGTCCAACGAGCCTAGAGTCCTTCACCAATTGACAACTTGACCGATTGACCAATGGACAGCTTTCCCAATGGACAAATCGACTATTTGACCAATTGACTTCACTGGGCCAGGGGCAGGCTGACGGTGACGACCGCGCCTTTCCCCGGGCCCTCGCTCTGGACCTCGATGGTGCCCCGGTGCTGCTCGATGATGCTCTGGCAGATGGCCAGGCCCAGGCCCGTGCCCTTGCCCACCTCCTTGGTGGTGAAGAAGGGGTCGAAGACCCGCGCTAGGTGCTCCGGCGAGATCCCCGTTCCCGTATCCGACACCACCACGTCCATCCAGGCGTGCCCAGGCCCGCGCCCCCCGGCGTCCCGGCGGTGGCGGGCCGCGATCCGGACCTCGCCGCCCCCCTCGATGGCATCCATCGCATTCGTCAGGAGGTTGAGGAAGACCTGCTGGAGCATCTGCGCGTCGGCGTAGGCCACGCTCCCCTCGGGGACCGGGTCCACGACGATCTGCTGGTTCGCCAGGCGGGCCTGCCGCTGCACGAAGGCGACGGCGTTCGTCACGACGCCCTGGAGGTCCACCAGGCCGAAGCTGGGCTCGCGCTGCCGCGCGAAATCCAGCAGGCGCCGGACGATGGTGGCCGCGCGGGATACCTCCTCCTGGATCAGGGTCAGGTATTCCTGGAACTCGGCCAGGCCGGGCTGCCCGGCCGTCCCCGCCTCCGTGGCGCGGCGCTGGAGGGCCTCGGCGAAGCCGGCGACGGACGACAGCGGGTTATTCAACTCGTGGGCCAGCCCCGCGGCCAGCCGGCCGAGAGAGGCCAGCTTCTCCTGCCGGACCAGCAGGCTTTGCGATCGCTTCAGCTCGTCGTAGGAGCGCTGCACCTCCTCGTACAGGCTGGCGTTCTCGATGGCGATGGCCGCCTGGGCGGCCAGCGTGACCGCCAGCTTCTCGTCCTCCTTGCTGAATTCCTCGGCCCCCTGCTTCTCCGTCAGGTACAGGTTGCCGAATAACCGTCCCTTCGAGATGATGGGCACGCCCAGGAACGAGTGCATGGGCGGATGATTCGGGGGAAAGCCGTGGGCCCGCGGATCCTGAGTCAGATCCCGGAGCCGGAGCGGCCTGGTCTCCAGTACCAGCACGCCCAGGATCCCCTTGCCCACGGGCAGCGGGCCGATGCGGGCCTTCGTCTCCTCGGAGATGCCCGTGGTGATGAACTGGCCCAGCCCCCCCTGCCCGTCCAGGATGCCCAGCGCCCCGTACTTCGCGTCCAGCAGCCGGCAGGCGACCTCCACGATTCGCTGCAGCACCGACTCCAGGGACCGCTCGGCCGTCAGGGTCATCCCGGCCTCCACCAGGGCCCCCAGTTGCTCGCGCCCCCGCCCCACGGCCCGCTCCCGCTCCTGCAGGAAGGCCATGGCCACGATGGTGAGGATCCGGTTCATCACGGGCTCGTACAGATCCAGCGCCCGGTGGAGCGCGTCGATCCGCCGGTGGTACCTCGCATGCAGGGCCCGGCCGCACACGTCCCGGAGGACCAGCAACCGGCCGATCACCTGCTTCGCGCCGATCCCGCGGAAGACATCCCGCTCCGCCATGTCCTGGGCATAGGCTTGGGCGCTGTGGTACCGCCCCGTCTCCAGGCACTCGACCAGGGCGTCGTACACGACGGTGGACTCCGCCTCGGCCTCTTCGGGGGTGAGACCCTTGAAGAGGCCCCGCTTCGTCATCTCGGCCATCCAGGCCTGGCGAACGCCGTCGCGCTCCTCGCGAAGGAAGGCGACGAGATTCGGTCCGTGGGGTGTCTTGTCGGGCGGGGAAGCAAGGCGGTCTCCGAGGGGGGTTGCACTTCGCTTGCGCGATCGTCGCTCACCGGCCATACGGCACCTGGGGAAGCCCTGTCGGTCGTTCGGGCTCACCTTCCTGCTACACTACCGGCCAGGCCAGCGCGAGCCACCCGCTGACCGGGCACAGCCTACAACTGCGCCCCGCACCCGTCAACGGCAATGACGCCTCGTGGGGTTCGTCCGAAGGAAGCTGGCTCGCAGCAGGGAGCTGAGGTGGGCGCAGGGTGAGCGAGACGGTGGCCGGAGATCCCGCGAAGATCTGACCGGTCGTTCGGAGCTATCCCGCCGGCCGCTCCACCACCGGGTGTGCCCGGGTCGGCAGGCCGTAGATCAGGAGCCAGGTGACCCAGTAGGCGTTGGCCCCCAGGGCGAGCGCCCACAGGAACCACGTCGGGTGGCCGAGGAGGACGGCCACCCACAGGGCCAGGGAAAAGCCGTCCCGGTTGGCGAGGAAGGCCAGGACAGGGGCGAGGACTTGTGCCGGCGCCGTCGTCCTGGCCGCGCGGGGCTGCTCGGACACGGACCACCAGAACACCGCCACGAAGGCTCCCGTCACGCCGGCGGCGGCGGCCAGGCCCAGGACCGCGAAGGTTCCGGGCGTCCTCACGCCGGCCACGCGCCAGGTGAGGAGCGCGATCACCGCCAGGTCCACCACGTGGTCACTCACGTTGTCCAGCCATTTGCCCAGCGGCGAGAACTGGAACTTCAGCCGCGCCACTTCCCCATCCACGTGGTCCAGCACCACGGAGAGCTGGAACAGCGCGAGACCCAGGAGGGACGGGATGACGCCCTCGATGCCGAGCAGCCACGCGCCGATCAGCCCCGTCACCAGGCTGGCGACCGTCACCTGATTGGGAGTCACCTGCGTGCGGATCAGCCCGCGCGTGAGGTACGCCGACAAGACCCGGTTTACGAAGCGATCCACGATCGGACCGTCCTCGGGGCTGCGGAGCGCCGCCAGCATCGCCCGCTCCACGGCCGGCACCTCTGCCGCGGATCGGACCGGCTGCTGCCGCATCCCCTCCCAGGGGACCGTGACGAGCCGGCGGTCTCCCTGGAGCTTCTCCAGGAACTGCGCCAGCCCGGGCTGTCCCCGGAGCGCCGCCCGGATGCACTCCGTGAGGAGCGCGGCCGGCACGGCCAGCGGCGCCGTCCCCGCTGCATCGGGAACCGTCACCGATCCGGAATCCACCACCCGCGTGAGCCACCCGCGAAGGGCCCCCGCCTCCAGCACCACCGAGACCGGCAGGACCAGGCTGGAGGCCGACTGCGCCCCCGGATCCTCCGTCGGCTCGATCCATCGCACCCGCCCGCGGAGGCGGGCCTCGCCGTCGACTTGTCCCCGGAGGGCGGCCTGCTGAGGGGCGGAGGCCACCACGGTGAATCGCTCGATGCCCGCCCGCTGGGCGGTGAGCAGCGCGCGGGTCAGCAGGGGCACGCCGGCCACCCGGACCCCCAGAAGCCTCGCCTCCGGGAGGTCCGGCAGCGGGCAGACCACGATGGCCGTATCAATCACTGACCTGGGCACTGACATGTAGGCTATGAAACTCTTCCGGCTTCGCGTTTTCCATTCCGCATTCCGCAATCGGGTGCCCCTTGGGCGTTGCGCATTTCATAGCGTTCTGGCCGCCTCCGCGGCCACGTCCAGGAAGGCCCCGATCAGGCGCGACCGCTCTCGCTCGCGGTGAATGATGATCTCGAACTGCCGCCGCAGCCCCTTCTCCCGGATGCGAAGGAGCCGGATGAGCCCCGCCTCCGCCTCGCGCCTCACGATGGCCCACGACAGCACCGAAACCCCCATCCCCATCTCCACGGCGCGCTTGATCGCCTCGTTGCTTCCCAATTCCATGCTCACCCGGGGGCGGATCCCCTCCTGGCGCAGCCGGTCTTCCAGCAGCGCGCGGGTGGCCGACCCCGGCTCCCGCAGGATCACGGGTTGGTCCTCGAGTTCGTGCAGCGACACGGTGCGGCGTCCCGCCCAGGCATGCCCGGGTGGGACCAGCAGGACCAGCTCGTCCTCCAGGAACGGGCGGACCAGCAACCGCTCGTCCCGGACGGGCCCCGAGAGGAAGCCGACATCGTCGCGGAGACCCGCGATCCGCTCCACGACCCGCTGGGAGTTGTCCACGGACAGGCTGATCTGGATGTCGGGAAATTTCTCCTTGAAGAGGTTGATGACCGGCGGCAGATAGTAGGCCCCGACCGTGAGGGACCCGAGGATCCGCAGCCGTCCGGCCCGGAGCTCGCGGGCGTTCTCCAGCGCGTGTTCCGCCTCCTCGGCCAGCGCGAAGATCCGCTGGGCATATTCGAACAGGGTCTGGCCGACGTCGGTCAGTGTGGCCCGGCGGCTCCCCCGATCGAAGAGGCGCACTCCATAATACCGCTCCAGCGCCCGGATGTGAATCGTCACGGCCGGCTGGCTGACGGAGAGGTCCTGGGCGGCCCGGGTGAAGCTCCCCTCTCTGGCCACGGCGTAGAAGACCTTGAGCTGGTGAAGATTCATGCTCCGTTCCACCATTCGGATAAGTTTACTTTATCGATTAGATAAGAATTATGAAATTGACTTATGGTGCATTCTAATCGAGACTCCCCCACTGACGCAATCCGAAAGCCACAACCCACAGGCCGGGTGACGGCACCGGCGCCGGGCAACAACTCCGACAGCGTCGGTTCCGACGAGGATACCAGGATGCCCCGTTCGCACATGAACAAGGTGATGTCCCTGACCGAGGCCGTCCAGGAATTCGTCCGTGACGGCGCCTCGGTCGGCCTCGGCGGCCAGAACATCGGCCGGTGTGCCATGGCCGCCATCCACGAGATCATCCGGCAGGGAAAACGGAACCTCACCCTCTACGGATGCAACCTCTCCATCTCCATGGACATGCTGGTCGGTGCCGGCCTGGTGCGTCGCTGCGAGTCTGGCAGCGGAAACCTGGAACGGTTCGGCACCACCTTCTGCTGGCGTCGCAAGGTGGAGTCAGGGGAATTGGAGATGGAGGACTTCAGCCACCTGGCCATGGTCTCCCGCTTCCTGGCCGGCGAGATGGGCCTCCCCTTCATGCCCACCAAGAGCCTGCTCGGATCGGACATCCTGACCTACACCTCCCGCGGCACCCAGAAGAAATTCGAGATCGTGGACAACCCCTGGAATCCCGGAGAGCCCGTCGTCCTCTTGCCGGCGGTGAATCCCGATGTCGCCATCGTCCACGTCCAGCGGGCGGATCCCATGGGCAACCTCTTCATCGAGGGCTTCTCCACCCACGAGCCGGAAATGATCCGGGCCTCCCGGGCAGTCATCGTCACCTGCGAGGAATTGGTCTCCACCGAGGAGGCCCGGCGCCATCCCGAGCACACGACGATCCCCTTCCTGCACGTCAGCGCGGTGGTCCACCAGGCGTGGGGCGCCCACCCCACCTCGGTCCATCGCTATTACGACTATGATGGGGACCACATCAACCACTACCAGGCCTGTGCCCGACAGGGGGGCGAGGCCCTGCAAGGCTATCTGGATCGCTACGTGTACGGGTCCAAGAGTTTTGCCGACTACCTGGAGCAAATCGGCGGGCCCTCGCGCCTGGAGGGCCTGCGGGCCTCGATGCAGAGCATGACGCGAATTCCCTAAAAGCGTTCGATCGTTCGGGGGTTCGGTGGTTCGGTCGTTCTTCTGGGTTCCTCGAACCACCGAACACTCGAACTACCGAACGCCTGTCGCGTTGACCAGCCGAACCTCTAAACGCGAGGGCAAAGCAGTGAGGGGTGGCATGCCGGCACCGAACGGACCCAACGGATTCACCAATCAGGAACTCATGGTCATCGAGGCCGCCCGGCACATCCAGGACGGCAACGTGGTCCTGGTGGGGACCGGGCTGCCCATGGTGGCCACCACCTTCGCCCAGAAGAGCCACGCGCCGGACCTCATCTGCGTGGTGGAAAGCGGCCCCATCGCGCCCGAGGTGATTCCCACGCCCATCTCGGTGTCCGATCCGAAGATCATGCACCGGGCGGTCCGCCTGGGATCCAAGCGCGAGGTGCTGGGATGCATCCTCCAGCGGGGCCTGGTGGACGTGGGCTTCCTGGGCGGCGCCCAGATCGACCAGTACGGCAACATCAACACCACCGTCATCGGGGACTACCGGAAACCCACGCGACGCCTCCCGGGCAGCGGTGGGGCCAACGACGTGGCCTCCCACTCGAAACGGATCCTGATCATCACCCGACACGAGAAGCGCCGCTTCCCCGCCCACTGCGACTACATCACCAGCCCCGGGTACCTCTTCGGTCCCGAGGGACGGCAGAAGGCCGGCCTCCCGGTGACCGCCCCGCCCATCACCATCGTCACCGACCTGGCGGTGATGGAGATCACCCGCGAGAGCCGGACGATGCAGATCATCAAGCTCATGCCCGGGGTCCAGCTCGGCAGCGTGCTGGATAACCTCCAATTCAGGCCGGCCATTTCGCCGCACCTGACCGAGGTGGAACTGCCCACGGCGGAGCAGATCCGGATCCTGCGCGAGGAGGTGGACCCCTCGGGCGTCTACCTCAAGCGGGACGGGGCGGCCGGCGAATGACCCTTCATCGGACGAGGAGACCATGACCAAGAGCGCGCGCGAGCCCTTCCACTGGCGGACCAGCATCGCGTACAAGACCCAGCCCAAGATCGTCATCCGCGGGTACGACCTGAACGACCTGGTGGGGAACCTCGACCTGGGCGAGATGGCCTACCTGGTCTGGCGGGGGGAGCTGCCGTCCGAGGCGCACGCGCGGATGCTCAACGCCATCATGGTCTGTCTGGCGGAGCACGCCTTCTCCCCCTCGTCGGCCGCGGCCCGATTCGTGACTGCCGGCGGGGTCCCCCTGCACGTCGGGGTGGCGGGCGGCATGCTGACCATCGGTGACCTGCACGGGACATTCGATCGGCCCTGCGCCATGTTCCGCGACGCCGTAGCCCGCGCGAAGGCCGAGGGCAAGAGCCTGGAGGAGATGGCGGACATCCTCGTCCGCGAGGCCAAGGAGAAGAAGAAGCGGCTCCCCGGCTACCATCACCCCCAGCACATCCAGGATCCCCGCTCCCAGCGGCTGGTGGACGTCGCCCGGAAGCTGGGCGTCGCCGCCGAGCACACGCGCTTGGCTCTCCTGATGGAGGACGCCACGGAGCGCCTTCACGGCAAGCGCATATACATCAACGCCGTCGGGGTCTCCGGCGCCCTGCTGGCCGACATGGGCTTCGAGCCGGAGCTGGCCAAGGGGGTGATGCTGGTGTCCCGGTGCGTTTCCCTGGTCGCCCACGTGTACGAGGAGTTGACGCGGGAGCGGGGCTGGCGGGCATCCAAGGGACAGGACATCACCCAGCCACTCGACCTGGAACTGCAGAAGCCCGAGTTCTATGACGGCCCGCCGGATCGGCCGCTACCGAAGGAGTGGCGGAAACTCTAAAGAGCGTTCGGTGGTTCGGCGGTTCGACTGTTCGGTTGTTCACGAAGAACCATCGAACTACCGAACAACCGAACGGTCGAACGCTTGTGCGTTGGTCATGCCCCAGGCCACCTTCTGGTTTGCCAGCCCGTTCAAGGAGTGGGTCGGACAGCGTACGCTGACCCTGTCGTGGGAAGGCACGCTCACGCTCCGCAACCTCTGGGAGCGCCTGGCGAGCGAGTATCCCAAGCTCCGGGCGAACCTGCCGCGGGAGGGACTCCAGGAAGAGGCCATGAGCCATATGGTCGCCGTGATCGTGGATGGCGACATCCTGACCCTCGATGCGGCGATCAAAGACGGTGCGAAGGTGGATATCCTGACGCCCTTGTCCGGCGGCACGCGACGGGACGATAGCGACAGGGACAGCCGACAGCGAGATCCGACAGGGACAGCGACAGGGACAGGGAGGTTCTCGGCGCTCGGCTTTCCCTCGCGGCTCTCGGCTCGCGGCTCTCGGCTCTGAGGTTTACGACGATGTTCGGCTACATGGGCAAGGTCCTTCGTGTGGACCTGACGGCGCGTCGGACCTGGGACGAGCCGCTCGCCGAGGATCTGCTCCGCCAACACATCGGCGGCAGCGGCCTGGGCGCCTGGTACCTCTACCGCGAGACGCGCCGCGACACCGATCCCCTCGGCCCCGACAACCTCCTCATCTTCCTGACCGGCCCCCTCGTCGGCACCAAGGTCCCCACCTCGGGCCGTCACGCGGTCATCGCCAAGTCTCCCCTCGGCCAGTGGGGCGAATCCGACAGCGGGGGGACCTGGGGCCAGATGCTGAAGCGGGCCGGCTACGACGGGATCCTGGTGTCGGGTGCGGCCGACGCCCCGGTCTACCTGTGGGTGACCGAGGGCCAGGCGGAGATCCGCCCGGCGCAGCATTGCTGGGGCGTGGACACCTACGACGTGGATCCGCTCCTCAAGGCGGAGACATCTTCCAAGGCGGTCGTCCTGGCCATCGGGCCGGCTGGCGAGCGGCTGGCCCGCGTCGCCGCCGTCATGAACGACGGCCACGACGGCCGGGCGGCCGGGCGCGCCGGGCTGGGCGCGGTGATGGGAAGCAAGCGGTTGAAGGCCATCGTGGTGCTCGGCACCCGGGTCGCCCCCGTCGCCCGCCACGATGCTCTCATGCAGGCCGTCAAGCAGACGGCGCCGGTGATCAACGAGCGCACCAAGTCGCGCCGGGACTACGGCACGGCGGGGGGCATGCTGCCGGCCGCGGCCATCGGCGATGCGCCCATCCGGAACTGGACCCTGGGGACCTGGGACCGGTTCGACCGGATCTCCGGCCAGCGCATGGCCGAGACCATTCTGAAGCGGAAGTACTTCTGTGCCGCCTGCACCATCGGCTGCGGACGCGACGTAGAGGTGACCTCGGGCCCATACGCCCCCGTGCGGGGCGCGGGGCCGGAGTACGAAACCCTGGTCTCGCTGGGCTCCATGTGCCTGGTGGATGACCTCGAGGCCGTTGCCCTGGGAAATGAACTCTGTAACCGGTACGGCCTCGACACGATCTCCACCGGCGGGGCCATCGCCTTCGCGCTGGAAGCGTTCGAGCGCGGCCTCCTGACCACGGCCGACACGGGGGGCCTTGCGCTCACCTGGGGTGATCCCAAGGTGATGCTGACCCTGGTCCGGCAGATCGGCCTCCGCGAGGGGATCGGGAAGCTCCTCGGCGAGGGCGTCCGCGAGGCCGCCCGGCAGATCGGCGGGGGGGCCGAGGATTTCTCCCTCCACGTCCGCGGGCTGGAGCTGGCCCAGCACGATCCCCGCTCCATGAACAGCCTGGCCGTGGCCTACGCCACCTATCCCCGCGGGGCGTGCCATCGGGGCTGCAGTCACTATCTCGAGCGACACGGCGTCGCGGACATCGGCTACGAAAAGGCTCTTTCCCGGCAAGACCCTACCGGCAAGGGCGCCATGGTCGCCCGGACTCAGGATTATTCCGGCCTCTTCAACAGCCTCAAGGTCTGCCAGTTCATCATGCCCGGGACCCTCGGCCGGGATCTGGTCACCTACCTCAATCACACCACCGGCTGGGACGTGACGCTCGCAGAGCTGCTTACGATCGGTGAGCGGGCGTCGAACCTGAAGCGGATGTACAATGTCCGTCTCGGGCAGTCCCGCCAGGACGACGTCCTCCCCCGCCGGATCCTGCACGAGCAGCTCCCCGACGGGGGCGCCGGCAAGTACACCCCGCCGTTCGAAACGATGCTGGACGAGTATTATGCCGCCCGCGGTTGGGACGCGGACGGCATCCCCACCCCGGAAACCCTGCGACGCCTGGGACTGGAATGGACCATCCCGGATCTGCCCGGCAAAAACGCCCGCGCCGCCGCGCCCGTTCGATGACCCGTCGCCCCACGGAGAAACCGGCGGCGCGACGGCAGAAGACCCCGCACAGCCACGCCGCCGAAGGGGACCTGAACCTCACGCCGCAGCGCGAGGAATGGGCGCGCCGCAATATCGGCCCCGAGGCCCGGGCGGTTCTGGAGGAGGACGCGACCTACTTCCTGCGCCAGGCGCTATCCACGCCGTGCCTGAACGTCATCTCCCGGTGCGAGGGGATCTACATCCAGGATCTCCAGGGCCGGCGGTACATGGACTTCCACGGCAACAGCGTCCACCAGGTCGGCTTCGGAAACCCCCGGGTCATCCAGGCGATCAAGGCCCAGCTGGACGAGCTGTCATTTTGCACCCGCCGCTATACGAACATCCCGGCCATCACCCTGGCGAAGAAATTGGCCGAGATCGCTCCCGGAGACCTGGGCAAGTCCCTCTTCTGCCCGAGCGGCGCGGCAGCGATGGGGATGGCGATTCGCCTGGCGCGGGCGGCGACGGGGCGCTTCAAGACGATCTCGATGTGGGGCGCATTTCACGGCGCCTCCCTGGACACCGCCAGCGTCGGCGGCCAGCGGATGTTCCGGGGCAACATCGGTCCCCTCCTTCCCGGGACGGAGCACGTCCCGCCCTCGGATCCCTACCGGTGCCTGTGGGGCTGCGGCGGCCGATGCGACCTGCGCTGCGCCCGGGTCGTCGAGTACGTCCTGGAGCAGGAAGGCGACGTGGCGGCGGTCATCGCGGAGCCGGTGCGGAGCACGGCGTGCATCCCGCCCCCGGACTACTGGCGCACGGTCCGGGCGGCCTGCGACCGACGTGGTGCCCTCCTCATCTTCGACGAGATCCCCCAGAGTCTCGGGCGGACCGGACGGATGTTCGCCTGCGAGCATTTCGGGGTCGTCCCGGACATCCTCGTCCTGGGGAAGGGCCTGGGCGGCGGTGTCTTGCCCATGGCGGCCATCGTGGCCCGGCCGGCCCTGGACGTGATGGCGGATCGGGCCCTCGGCCACTACACCCACGAGAAGAACCCGATCTGCTGCGCGGCGGCCCTGGCCACCATCGAGTGCATCGAGAAGGAGGGCCTGGTCGAGCGGGCGCGGACGCTGGGCGAGCGGGCCCTCGCGCGGATGCGAGAGATGATGTCCCGCCACCCGCTCATCGGGGACGTCCGCGGGCTCGGCCTCCTGCTGGCCATCGAGCTGGTCCGCGACCGGGCCACCAAGGAACCGGCCACCATCGAAGCCGAGACGGTGATGTACCGGGCCCTGGAGAAGGGGCTCAGCTTCAAGGTGACGGCGGGGAACATCCTCAGCCTCATCCCTCCCCTGACCATCACCTGGGAGGAGCTCGATCATGCGCTCGCGATCCTGGACGAGTGTCTGAAGGATGTCGCCAGTCGCTAGACCGGTGCCAGAGACGATGCCGACCCTATCCGAGCGCTCCTTGGCCGTCTTCCCCGCGGGCTCACCGGGGGAGTACAACCTGCCGCCGGACCTTGTCACGGTGCTCGACCGGGGAGAGGGCGCCGCGGTGTGGGACGCCGCGGGGCGCAGGTTCCTTGATTTCACGATGGGGTGGGGCTCCGTGCTGCTCGGGCACGCCCACCCGGCGGTCGTCGAGGCCGTGCGGCGGCGGGCCGGCCTCGGGTCCAACTTCGCCTATGTGAGCGAGCCGGCGCTGGAACTCGCCGAGGAACTGGTGCGCACGCTGGCCTGCGCCGAGCGGGTGCGGTTCTGTGCCTCGGGCACCGAGGCCACCTCGTACGCCGTCCGGCTGGCGCGAGCCTACACGGGACGCCCCAAGGTGCTGAAGTTCGAAGGGGCCTATCACGGCGGAAACGACATCGGCACGGTGAGCCTCTTCCCGAGCCGGCTCCTGGACTTCCCGAAGGGCGAGCCCACCTCCGCGGGCCTGACGGCCGGAGCGGTCGCCGACATCCTTGTCGCCCCGTACAATGATCTCCGCACGGCCAGGACGATCGTCGAGAGACACCGGGACGTGCTGGCAGCGGTCGTCGTCGAGCCCCTCCACCGCTGCACGCCGCCTCGGCCCGGCTTCCTCCAGGGACTGCGGGCGCTGACCGGGGAAATGGGCATCCTGCTGATCTTCGATGAGACAGTCACCGGCTTTCGCCTGGCCTACGGCGGCGCTCAGGAATATTACGGGGTCCGGCCGGACCTGGCCGCCCTGGGCAAGGCGCTGGGCGGAGGATACCCCATTGGCGCCGTCGTGGGACGGGCGGACGTGCTCGACCTCGTTCGGGAAGATCGGATGGGCCAGGAACGCTACGTCTGGTTCGCCTCCAGCCTCGGCGGCAACCCCGTCTCCGCCGCCGCCGCGCTCGCGACGCTCGCGGAGCTCCGGAAACCCGGGACGTACGAGCGCCTGTTCGCGCTGGGCGAGGCCCTCCGCTCCGGTCTTCGGGCCGCGTTCCGGGATGAGGGCGTCACGGCCCACGTGCAGGGCGACGGTCCGCTCGGTGCGGTGCTGTTCACCGATCGTGAGGTGGTGGACTACCGGACGGCGTTCGGCGCCGACCGGAAGCGGGCGCGCGCGTTCCTCCTGGGGCTCTTCCGCCGGGGAATCTTCCTGAATCCCATGTCCACCAAGCTCTACCTATCACTGGCCCACACCGAGGCGGACATCGGGGAGTTCCTTGAGGCCGCCCGGGCAACGCTGCGGGAGGACTGCCGGAATTGAGCGGTCTCGAACCGAGAGCCGACGTGCGGGGTGGGATCCCACCGACCCCACTTCGTATCCGTCATCTCCTGCGGGAGGGCGGACGATACCTGGAGGCGTGGCGATGATGCGGGAATGGGTATTGCTGAATCCGGGCCCCGGCAACACCACCCGGGCGGTCCGGGAAGCCCTGGTGACGCCGGACCTGTGCCACCGGGAGGTGGAGTTCTTCCAGGTCATGCGGGAATGTCGCGCCATGCTGGCGCGACTGGCCGGCGGGGGCGAGGCATTCACCGCGGTCTGCTTCACCGGGTCCGGGACCGCGGCCGTGGAGGCCGCCTTGTGCTCCGTCGTGCCGCGGGACCGGACGGTGCTGGTCGTGGACAACGGCGTCTATGGCCGCCGGATGGTCCAGATGGCCGAGGCCCACGGCATGCCCGTGGAGGCGATTCGCTCCGACATCTTCACCCCGGTCAACCCAGCCGACGTGGAGGCGCGGCTCGCCGCTCGCCCGGACATCAGCCACGTGGCTCTGGTGCACCACGAGACCACCACCGGCCTCCTCAACCCGCTTCCCGCCGTCGCCGAGGTGGCCGCCCGGCACGGCCGGCGCCTCATCGTGGACGCGACCAGCTCCCTCTTCGGCGAGCCCCTGGATCTCACGCAGGATGGCATTGATTTCGTGACCGCCAGCGCCACCAAGTGTGCACAGGGGATCTCCGGCGTGGCCTTCGTCCTGGCCCGGCGGAGCGCGCTGGAGGCGCTCAAGGGGCAGCCGCGCCGGAGCGTCTCCCTCGACCTGTACACCCACTACGCGATGCAGGAGCAGGACAACACGCCCTTCACCCCCGCCGTCCAGGTGTTCTTCGCCCTCCGGCAGGCGCTGCTGGAACTCGAGCGCGAGGGTGTGGATGCCCGCATCAAGCGCTATGCGGAGAACGCCCGCGTCCTGCGGGACGGGATGGCCCGGCTGGGCTTCACGATCCTGGTCCCTGAAAGCTGTCGCTCGAGCATCCTGACCACGTTCAGGCTCCTCCCCGGGATGATCTACGACGCCCTGCACGACGCCATGAAGCGGCGGGGTTACATCATCTACGCCGGGCAAGGGGACATCCGGACCTACGCCTTCCGCGTGGCCAACCTGGGGATCCTGACGCCGCGCGACATGGAAGGGGTGGTGGCCGCCTTCGCCGACAGCCTCCGCGAGTTGGGCCTGCGTCCTGGATAGCTCTCTCCGGGCCACACCAGGGGGAGGGGGGAACGTCGGCCCATGGCGGTCCGCGTCGGCATTGCTCAACCAGGGGTCATCTAGTATAATCCCGCAACTGGTACCCACCCAGTCTTCGAGCCGCGGGGGGAGGAGGTTCGAAGGCTGACAGACCGACCGCAGCGTACTGTACTCAAAAAAGGGAGGGGAGCCGTGATGAACATGCGGAGATTCTGCCGGTTCGTGCTGCTGTGGTGTGCTGCCGTGGTTCTCGTCTCGACGGCCTCGACCGTCAGAGCGGCGGAGGAAATCCTCGTCTACACCGCTCTGGAGGACGACCAGATTCCGCGGTACCTGGTGCCGTTCAAGAAGGAGCACCCCGACATCACCGTCAAGATCGTGCGGGATTCGACGGGGGTCGTGACCGCCAAGCTCCTGGCGGAGAAGGCCAACCCGCAGGCCGACGTCGTCTGGGGCCTGGCCGCGACCACTCTCTTGGTTTTGGACTACGAGGGGATGCTCGCCCCCTACGCCCCCAAGGGTGTCGAGAAGGTGGCCTCGCAGTTCAAGGACAGCCGCAATCCGCCCCATTGGGTCGGGATCGACGCCTGGATGACCGCCTTCTGCGTGAACACCGTCGAGTTGAAGGCGAAGAACTTGCCCATGCCCACATCCTACGCCGACCTCCTCAAGCCCGTGTACAAGGGGCATCTCGTCATGCCGAATCCTGCCTCCTCCGGGACGGGCTTCCTGACCGTCTCGGCCATCCTGCAATTGATGGGGGAGCAGAAGGGCTGGGAGTACCTGGACAAGCTGCATCAGAACATGGCCCTGTACGTCCACTCCGGCTCCAAGCCCTGCAAGCAGGCGGGCGCGGGCGAATTCCCCATCGGCATTTCCTTCGAATATCGGGCATACCAGGAGAAGAAGCGCGGTGCACCGATCGAGCCGGTCCTGCCCAAGGAAGGCTCCGGATGGGACCTGGAGGCCAACAGTCTGATCAAGAAGGCCAACATCAAGCCGGCCGCCAAGGTGTTCCTGGATTGGGCCATTACCCCCGCGGCCATGAAGGAATACGCTCAGAGCTATGCCGTGGTCACCATCCCGACCGGTGATCCCATTCCCGAAGGGTTGCCGAAGGAACCGCTCAAGCAAATGGTCAAGAACGATCTGAGCTGGGCCGCGAAGAACCGCGCTCGCATTCTGGAGGAGTGGGAGAAGCGCTACGGCGCCAAGAACGAGCCCAAGAAGTAGGCCCTAAATCGTTCCTCCGCTCGGCTGACCTCCCGTCCGGTCCGGGTCGGCTCTACCCCGGATCGGACGGGGGCGGCCCCAAAGAGTGACCGTGCGCCACGCTTCCGACGCGGATCCCTACCTCAAGATCGTTGGGATCACCAAGACCTTCGGACGCTTCACTGCCTTGACGGACGTGTCTTTCGAGGTCAAGCGCGGGGAGTTCCTGTGCATTCTTGGGCCCAGCGGTTGCGGGAAGACCACCATCCTGCGGATCGTTGCCGGCCTGGAGACACAGGATTCCGGGCAGGTGTTTTTCCAGGGCAGGGACGTCTCCAGTCTCCCCGTGTCCAAACGAAACGTGGGCATCGTCTTCCAATCCTACGCCCTGTTCCCGAATCTCACCGCCAGCGAGAACATCGGATACGGCCTCAAGAACCGGCGGAGGGACCGGGGCGCGATCCGGAAGCGGGTCGATGAGTTGCTGGAGCTGGTCGGCCTTGAGTTGATGGGCCCGAAATATCCGGCCCAGCTCTCCGGCGGCCAACAGCAACGGGTGGCCCTTGCCCGGGCCATGGCCCTCTCCCCGGACGTGTTGCTGCTGGATGAGCCCCTCTCGGCCCTGGATGCCCAGGTGCGCATCCTGCTCCGTTCGGAGGTTCGGGACCTCCAGCGGCGCCTCGGCGTCAGCACCATCATGGTGACCCATGACCAGGAAGAGGCCCTCACCATGGCCGATCGCATCCTGGTCATGGATCATGGGAGGATCGTCCAGAGCGGAACTCCCTGGGACGTCTATAACAAGCCGGCGACCCCCTTCGTTGCGGCCTTCCTCGGATCCATGAATTTCATCGGGAACGGTGTGAAGGAGGCGGCCGGCGTGGTCCGCGTTGGCGGCCTCAGCCTGCAGGTCGGGGATGGGGCTGCGGATGGCATGTCCCCCGGGGAGGGGGTCATGCTGGCCATCCGGCCCGAGGACGTGCTTGTCCAGCACCCAGGGAAAAGCGATCGCAACACCCTGTGCGTGCGAGTGGGCGGCCTGGAGTTCCGCGGACCGCACTACCGCGTCACCTTTCACCTGCCCCTGGGCGACGCCGGCCCCTCGAAGCTCGAGGCGGATTTTCCTACGGAAATGATCCGGCGGTTGGGCATTCGGCAGGACATGGAACTGACCATCCAGCTTCCCGCGGACCGCATCAGGGTCTACGCGCTCTGATGGGCAGGCGCCAGCCCGACCGCAACCGTTCCGTCATCAACAGCCCCTAGACTGCCATGGCCGACACCGCGATCCATTCCACCGGTCCTGCGCGGGTCCGAAGCATCCTGGATGCCGTGGACCTGCATCAGTGGCTCATGCGCGGCATGATCCTGCTGGCGTGCCTCTGGATGGCAGTCATGGTCGTCCTCCCCCTCCTGCAGCTCCTGTCAAAGAGCCTCGTGGACCATGACGGGGCCTTTGTCGGGCTGGCGAATTTCATCCATTACTTCCGGACGCCAGCGCTGTCCATGTCCCTCTACAACAGCCTGTTCGTCTCCGTGGTGACCACGGCGATCTCTGTGATGCTGGGGTTTCTCTACGCCTACGCGCTCACCCGGACGACCATCCCCGGCAAGGCCGTCTTCCGAGGCATCGCCCTGCTTCCGCTGTTCTCCCCAACGCTCCTCAACGGAATCACCCTCGTGTATCTGTTCGGCAAGAAGGGGCTGATCACCACAGGCTTTTTCGGCTACTTCGAGAAGTCAGCGGGAATCACGCTGGCGGCCGACATCGGCCTGTACGGCCCGGTGGGAATCGTCATCGCCGAGGTGTTTTACGTCTTCCCCCAGGCCATGCTCATCCTCTCCATCGCACTGAGCATGACGGACGCCAGGTTGTACGAGGCCTCGGACTCCCTGCGGGCCTCGAACGTCCGCACCTTCCTCACGGTGACCATTCCCGGCATCAAGTTCGGCCTCATGAGCGCGACCTTCGTCTCCTTCATCCTCTGCTTCACGGACTTCGGAGCGCCCAAGGTCGTCGGCGGCAACTACAACGTCCTGGCCACCGACATCTACAAGCAGGTCATCGGGCAGCAGAACTTCGTCATGGGAGCCACGGTCAGCGTGGTGCTCCTCATCCCCACGGTGATCGCCTTTCTGCTGGACCGGATCAGCCAGCGCAAGCAGGTGGCCCTGATTGCGGCGAAGTCTGTGCCGCTCACGCCGAAGCGGCATCCCGTCCGCGACGGGGTATTCCTCGCCTACTGCTCGATCGTCGCGCTGCTGCTCGTTGCCTTTCTGGCCACCGCCGTCTATGCCTCCTTGGTCAGGGTGTGGCCCTACGACCTCTCCTTGAGCCTCAAGAACTACAACTTCCGAAACATGGGCGGCGGGGGCTACCCCGCGTTCTTCAACAGCATCCGCATGGCCTTCTACTCGTCTGTCATCGGAACCGTCATCACCTTCGCCAGCGCCTACCTGATCGAAAAGAGCAAGGGCATGTTCCTGCTCAGGCAGGGCGCGTATTTCCTCTCCATGCTGCCCCTGGCGCTTCCGGGGCTGGTCATTGGCCTGTCCTACATCTTCTTCTTCAACCAGCCCACATGGGCAATCCTCGGGCTGGAAGTGCGCAATCCATTCAACGTCCTGTACGGAACCATGGCCATCCTGGTGATCAGCAATATTGTCCACTTCTACACGGTGAGCTTCCTCACGGCCACCACCGCCCTCAAGCAGTTGGACAAGGAATTCGAGGCGGTGTCGGAGTCGTTGGGCGTCCCCTTTTACAAGACATTCTTCCGCGTGACGGTCCCGGTCTGCATGCCGGCCATCCTGGAGATCGGGATGTATTACTTCGTGAACTCCATGGCCACCCTCTCGGCGGTCATGTTCCTGTATTCCGCGGACATCCCCCTGGCTTCTGTGGCGGTGGCCAACATGGATGATGCGGGGGACGTCGCCCCCGCCGCCGCCATGTCAGTGCTGATCGTCCTGACCAACATCACGGCTCGCCTCCTGTACGGCCTGATGACCAGGGGCGTTCATAAACGCACCCAGGCCTGGACCCGGCCCGTCTCGACGTAAGCCCACCAGGCATCCACCAGAGAAATCCCTCCGATCAGATCTCTATTGAGGACAAGTCGCACAGCCCGCACCGCTTTCCGTGGACGCGGTTCAGCCGTGGGTCGCGAAAGATACGGGTGTCGATCACGCTCGCCGGTCTCCCCGGCAGCCTGAGCGGAGTGAAGGGCGAGATCGGGAGGCCTTACGGGGAGGGAAGCGCCTCGCCGCGGTCGAGGCGGTCCACTTCGGGCAGGATCTGTTCGCGGGCGCGCGCGAGGTCTTCCTCGAAGTCGATCTCGATCCAGGGCAGATCGCCGACTTCGACTACCCCGATGGGAACCTCGGCCGCCAGCTCGCGCAGGGCGTCCTCGTACTCCAGGGAGTCCTTGCCGGTCTCGATGAACTCCTCCAGGATGCCCCGCAACACCTCGGCCGCGTCGGCCGACAGGCGCAGGATCCCCACCGCCTCGCCGCGGATCCGGGGATCGCTGCTGATCTTCTTGGTCACCTCGACCACCCAGCCGTCCTCGCAGACGACCTTCTGCTCCTCGCCCGTGTCCTGGTACCGCTCGTCCACGGCGATGGCATTGGAGTCGGGGGAGGCGATCAGGCGCGCCAGCAGCTCCCGGGGGTAGAGGACGTCCCCGTCCATGATGAGGATATTGTCGTCGAATTCGTGCCGGGCGTGCCAGAGGGACAGGATGTTCCCGCGGGTGAACTGCTCGTTGGTGACGGAGCGCACCTCGACTTCGGCGGGGCCCCGGGAAGCTTCAGCCATGATCTGCTCTTTCAGGTGGCCCACGACCAGGACCGCCTCGTCCACGCCCAGCGCCGCGAAGGCGTCCAGGTAGCGTCGGAGCAGCGATTTTCCCCCGATCTCCATGAGGCATTTCGGGGTGGTCTCGGTGTAGGGCTTGAGCCGCCAGCCGACGCCGGCGACCAGGACGATGGCGCGCATGGGCAGTCCCGGGGAGGAGAACACCTGAAGGCGACGAACAGACGCCGCGATGCTACGCGACAGGAAACCGGGGTGTCAAGCGGAATCCCGGACGCCCCGCGCAACCTTTCCCTCTCCGGTCGGATGTGCTAGAGTGCCGCGACCTCGCATGGAGGATGTCCTGAGAGGGCGCTGCACCGAGCCGTCTCGGTGAGAGGAGCACGATGGGGTATCGCGATCTGCGGGACTTCGTGGTCGCGCTGGAGCGGGCCGGCGAGCTGCGCCGCATCCCGGTCGAGGTGGACCCGGTTCTCGAGGTGACCGAGATCACCGACCGCGTGAGCAAGCAGGGGGGCCCGGCGCTGCTCTTCGAGCGAGTGAAGGGCTCGTCCATGCCCCTGCTGATCAACGCCTTCGGCAGCCCGGCGCGCATGACCCTGGCGCTGGAGGTGAAGACGCTGGACGATCTCGCGGCGGAGCTGCAGGAGATCCTGGAGCTCAAGGCGCCCGACGGGTTGCTGGCCAAGCTCCGGATGTTGCCCAAGCTGCAGGAGCTGGCCGCCGCCTTCCCCAAGGTGGTCAGGGACGGTCCCTGCAAGGAGATCATCGTCCGGGACAACCCCTCCCTGGCGGGCATCCCCATTCTCCAATGCTGGCCCCAGGACCCCGGACGCTACATCACGTTCCCCCTGGTCTTCACCAAGGACCCGGAGACGGGCGTCCGCAACTGCGGGACATACCGGATGCAGGTGTTCGACGAGCGGACCACCGCCATGCACTGGCACATCCAGAAGGGCGGCGCGGCCCACTATCGCAAGGCCAAGCGCCAGGGCCGCCGGGTCGAGGTCGGCGTGGCCATCGGCGCCGACCCCGCCGTCTGCTTCGCCGGGACCCTGCCCCTCCCCGAGGGAATCGACGAGATGCTGGTCGCCGGCTTCATCCGGAAGCAGCCGGTGGAGATGATCCGGTGCGAGACCGTGGACGTCGAGGTCCCGGCCAACGCGGAGATCGTCCTGGAGGGCTACGTGGACACGGAGGAGCTGCGGCGCGAAGGCCCCTTCGGCGACCACACGGGTTTCTACTCCCTGGCCGACGACTACCCGGTCTTCCACCTCACCTGCGTCACGCGCCGCCGCGACCCCATCTACCACACCATCATCGTCGGGCGGCCGCCCATGGAGGACTGCCACATGGCCGCCGCCATCGAGCGCCTCTTCCTCCCCCTGATGAAGAAGCAGCTCCCCGAGATCGTGGACTTCCATATGCCCTTCGAGGGGATCTTTCACAACTTGGTCCTGGTCAGCATCGACAAGCAGTACCCGGGCCACGCCCGCAAGGTGATGCACGCCCTGTGGGGCCTGGGCCAGGCCATGGTCAGCAAGGTGATCGTGGTGATGGACCGGGACGTCAACGTCCGCGACTACTCCGAGGTGGCCTGGAAGGCGCTGAACCATATCGATCCCCAGCGGGACATCGAGTTCGTCCTGGGTCCGGTGGAGACGCTGGACCATGCCAGCCGCCTGCCCAAGTACGGGTCGAAGATGGGCGTGGACGCCACCCGGAAGTGGCCCGAGGAGGGCTTCACCCGCCCCTGGCCCGACCAGATCGTCATGGACGAGCCCACCCGGCGCCTGGTGGATCGCCGGTGGGGTGAATACGGCCTGGGCTAGGTCCTCTCCCGACGCAGTTCTCCAGCGTAAAGAATTCCGCGGGATGATGCACACGGTTTGCTCGGGAGGCGGTGCGGCGTGAAACTCGACGTGCGGTTGGCGGGGCCGCTATCGGGGGCGGCCGAGCAGGCCCGCCAGGCCGAGGCGATGGGCTTCGACGGGGCCTGGACCTCGGAGACGCAGCATGACGCGTTCCTGCCCCTGATCCTGGCAGCCGAGCACACGACGCGGCTCACGCTGGGAACCAGCATCGCCATCGCATTCGGCCGAAGCCCCATCGTCACGGCGCACCTGGCGTGGGACCTGTCCGTCCTGTCGGAGGGGCGCTTCCTGCTCGGGCTGGGTACCCAGGTCAAGGGCCACATCGAGAGGCGCTACGGCCTCACCTGGGATGCTCCCGGCCCTCGCCTGCGCGATTACATCAAGGCCCTGCGGGCGATCTGGGACTGCTGGCAGCACGGGACGCCTCTCAACTACCGGGGCGAGTTCTACTCCCACACTCTGATGACCCCCTTCTTCAACCCGGGGCCCATCGCCCACCCCTGCATTCCCGTCCATATCGCCGGCGTCCAGCCGTTCATGTGCCGCCTGGCGGGCGAGCTGTGCGACGGCTTCCAGGTCCATCCGTTCCATTCGGCGAAGTACCTGCGCGAGGTGGTGCTGCCCAACATGGAGGAAGGCCTCACGGCGAGCGATCGGAAGCGGGCGGACATCTGTCTGGCCAGCTCCGCATTCATCGTCACCGGCCGCGACACGGCAGAGATGGAGGCCGCCCGGCGGAACGTCAAGAGCCAGATCGGCTTCTACGCCTCGACGCCGAACTACCGCGTCATCCTGGAATGTCACGGGTGGGGGCAGGTGGCCAAGGACCTGACCCGCAAGTCCGTTCAGGGAGATTGGGAGGGGATGGCCGCCCTCATCACCGACGAGATGCTGGACGCCTTCGCCATCGTGGGGACGCCCGATGAGGTTCCGCTGAAGCTCCGCCAGCGATATACCGGCCTGCTGGATCGCCTGGCAGTCTACGAGACGTTCCGGCCCGACGGCGACCTCACCGCCCGGCGCGCCCTCCTCGCGGCCTTCCCGCGCTGACCCTGATTCCCTCCGCAATCCGGAACTATCGCGCAGCGGATCTGGTGAGCACCTCCGGGTTGACCGGATACCGCTGTGAGCGGGACGTGGATCGAAAGGCAGTCTGCCTCCCCCAGTAAGGCGTCGAGGCTCCTGACCCGCTCGATCCCCTCCGGCCACGGATCACGGTACGGGTCGTATGCAAGGACGCGCATCCCCAGCGCGCCGCCCGCCAGCCGGCCCACGCGCAGCCCGATCTCGCCCAGTCCGATGATGCCCAGCACCCTGCCCTGCAGTTCGATTCCCTGATAGGTCTGTCTCGGACGCGGCTTCCCGAGGTTCAGGTCGCGGGTGTACTCGCCGATCCGCCGCGCGACGGAAAGCAGCAGAGCCAGGGCAAGTTCCGCAACCGATTGGGCATTGGCTGCCGGGGTGGACGTGACGACCACGCCGCATTCCGTGGCCGCGGCGATATCAATCTTCTCGACGCCCGCTCCGTGCTTTGCGATGATCTTCAACCGCTTGGCGCTCCGGATGATCTCCCCCGGCAGGCGCGCCGAGCGGACGATGACCCCCTGCGTCTCCTCGAGGGCCTGCGCCAGCGGCTCTGCCTGCGGCCCCGCCCAGGCCACGGCCTCGGCCTCCGCGGCGAGCAGGTTCCACCCGACCCGATGGATGGGTTCCGTCACCAGCACCTTGGGTTTCATGGACGATTGAGACCCTTTCGCATGAGCCGCCGGGTCACTTCTCGACGACGCCGAGACTCTTCAGGACGCCGTCCAGCTTCAGGATGTCGAAGTTGATTTCGTTGGTGGCCCGACGCCCATGAAATCTTTCTTGCGAAGTTCACTCCGGTGTGCGTATGCTTGGGGCATTGGAGGCCGGCCATGCCTGATGAATCGAACCGGCGACGGTTCGCCCGGTACCTGATCCACCTCCCGCTCCTGCACAAGCCAAAAGTTCCCGCACCCATCAAAGCCGGGGTGGGTTGGACGCGCAACCTGAGCGACGGGGGAACCTGTGTGGACCTGACCGAGCGCCTCCAGCCTGGGACCACCCTCCGCGTTCGCCTCCAGACGGATCGCGGCCCCATCGAGGTGGAAGCACAGGTTGTCTGGGCCGGGGAGCCCGGTGCCCCGGGAGAAGCCGTCCCCCACGGAATTGTTTTCGATCAGGTCGCGCCTGACGAGGAAAAAACCCTCCGTGACTTGCTCCTCTCCAGGGGGGAGAAGCGACACGCCGGGGTCCGCCTGCCGCTGGACATCCCCGTCACGTGTCAGCCGAAGGACCAGGATGGTCCGTCGGTCGAGGGACGGACGGGCAATATGAGTCGAGGGGGGATGCTGCTCCGCCTCTCCGAGGCCATCCCACCTCAAACCGTGTTGAAGCTCACGCTGCATACGCCCCAGGAACCGGTCACGGCAGAGGGAGAGATTGTGTGGGTGGATCCGCCAGAGCGGCGGACGCCAGGGGAGCCGATCGCTCACGGCCTGCGATTTACCGTCCTCGGCTGGTCCACCTCGCTGTCCCTCGGTCTCTTCCTAGTCGATCAGGAGTAGGAACCCCCATCCATTCTCCTCGCCAGCCGAGAGCAATAGACCTCTTCGTTTCATCCGCAATCAAAAGGTGTCCGGTACCAATTTCCAGGGGCGAGCATTGCATCTATGGCGCCTGCCAGAGGAGCTTTTCGTCCTTGTCAAAGAGACCCAGCACTGGGCCTCCCTCGGCCAGCACCCTCAGCGCGGCACGTGACTTTCCATTCTTGTCATAGAGGAGCAGGCCCACCCTTCCGTTGGTCAGGACTCTCAATTCCACGCGGAGCCCCCCATCCCTGTCGAAGAGCGTTAAGGCCACCCGGCCGTCCGGCGGGGCACCCAACTCCGCGCGGATCTTCCCGCTCGCATCCCGGACAACGAACTTTTCCGCCTCGACGACCCGACTGGCCGTCGCCTGTGCCGCGATCAACAAGGCGGCGACGCCGACGAGCATCAAGACTCCCACGCGCCTCAACGAACGGTTTTCCCGCTCGACCCTCTCCAAGCGTTGCGCCAGGGTGTCCAACGTTGGCTCACTCATCGCAGCCCCCCTTCTCTCGTATAGGCGCCCAGCTTCTCGCCCCTCCGTCCTTGGCGCCCCGACCGTACACCAAACCAGCTCCGACCGCAATGGATGGACGGGTGGCGCGGCCCTCGCACCCCCCACGGAATCGGAGAAACGAGTCGCCTTCGCTACGCGACAGGCTCCACACACTCGGGACTGTCATTCGCAGGATTATTGACCCGCGTACTGACCGGATATGCCGTCATCTCCTCGGAGGGGTACGGGCGCAGGAGGGATTCCAGCCGTTCGACCTTCTGGATCGCCGGATCGAGCCAGAGATTGTAATCCTGCGGGGCAAGAATCACGGGCATGCGGTCGTGGAGAGTGCCGACGAGTTCGTTGGCGATCGTTGTGAGGATCGTGCAAGAGTCTATCGCCGGTCCCTCGGGGCCCTCCCAGTATTCCCAGAGCACGGCAAAGGCGAAGGGCCTGCCATCACGCATCCGGATGTGGAAGGGCTGCTTGTGGAGGCCCCGACGCTGCCATTCGAAAAAGCCATCCGCCAGGATGAGACAGCGCCGTTCGCGGAAGGCTTTTCGGAAGGCGGGCTTTGCCGCCACGGTCTCGGCGCGGGCGTTGATCAACTGCGATCCGATGCCAGGGTCTTTCGCCCAGGGGGGAATGAGACCCCAACGATGCATCTTGAATTGCCGGGCGAGCTGCGACGCGGCTCTCACGGCGGTGGGGGCTTGCTGCGTGGGGGCGATGTTGTAGCGCGGAGCCCAGGCCGGGATCTCGAACAGGTTGAACTGTCCGGCCAGGGTTGTGGCGGGAGTGCCGAGGCTGAAGCGTCCGCACATGGGTCCCCGCTAAGGATATGCGGGGGTTCCTCTCCCGCCGCCTAAGGCGGCGGCCCTCGTCTTAGTGCACCTTTTTCTTCAGTTGTTTGACGACCTCACGCTCTTGAGTCGCCCGCCCTTCAAAGGTTTGGAGCGCGGTGACATGCCACTCTATTGCTCCCCACATCGGGAGGCGCCTCAAAAGCTTGTCTACCTCGTCATTGGAAGCCGCCTCCACGATAAACACAAACGCCCGGTCTCCAACCGGCAGTCCTCCCGCCAGGATTTTTTTCTCCTTTTCCAGCTTCATCAGTTCGTCAAAGCTGGGGAGGATCACGTTCTCCAGCATGTGCACGGCTTCTTCCGGGGAAGCGAACCCTGGTCCCTCCGACGCAGTCACAAGGTATCTCATCCCATGACCCTCCTTCCTTCAGGATCGTAGGCGTTATACAGGGCAGCATTGAGAAATGCCGCGAGAGAGCAGGTATGCCGTCCGAACGCCGAACAGGGGCAACCGGTGCGGGGGAGCGTATCAGGAGCGTATTAGACCGTCAATAAGGAAGCCCAGACCTCAAAAGGGTGTCCGGTGCCAATTTCTCAGGGCGGATTCCAGAAACGGAGCCATCCTTTACCCCGCCGGTCGTCCCGACGACGCTCCGCCTGGCGGCGCTCTTGCTCGATGGTTTCATCCGGTGGTGAATGCCGGTGCTCCTCCAGCAAGCGCCGCTCTCGCCTGCGCCGCTCCGACCAGGGCTCCCCCGCCAGGAGTCGTAACAGGCCCTCCATGAAGCGCCCCATTGCCGATCCCTCCAGATGGGCGTCCTGGGATCAGGTGAACAGCTTCAGTCTAGCCCAATTCGGTGGCAAGGAAAACCGATTTCGCCTGAGGGGCGTGCTGCGGTCCCGATCACGTCGCGGAGCCAGGAATCGGCCTGCGCCGTCTTACACCACCAAACGGAGTCGGCTTTTCCAATCTCGCAAAACAAAGGCAAGCCCACGGTTTCAGTGAGCTTGCCTGTTTGGTGGCGGAGGCGTGTGGGAATCGAACCCACCTAGCACGGGTTAGGCGCCACACTGGTTTTGAAGACCAGGAGGGCCACCAGGCCCAATCCGCCTCCGTTTTCGTCTGGGGATGCAAAGCGCATCGGCGGCGGGCCAGGAATAGCCGCCGCCGATCGCATTCGAAAGATACTCACCGACTCCAGGAATGTCTAGTCACTTTCAATGCCGTCAATCCGGTGAAGACCGCCTCTTCAGAGGCCTCCTGGAAGTTTCGCGGTAAAGCCCATCGCAGGCATGCACAAGGCTCGTCATGTCTCGGGCGGCTTTTGTGGCGGCGTGGAGGCCGGCGTGGAGGATGTCCCAGTGACCTTGTTGACGAAATCGGAAATGATTTTTTGGGACTTCGGATCAATCTCCGTGAACTTGACCGCCATCCCGGATGGGAACGAGCTGCGGCTGGGAGCGGGGTTGGACCAGACCACGATCCCGCGGATCTCGAACTTGTGGGCGACGCCCGGCAGGGTGAAGCGCACCCGGACCGCCTGGTTCAAGGGAAGGGACTGCTGGCTCCGAATGTACATCCCACCCCCACTGATGTTTCGCGCGTAAGCGGACAGGAATTCCTGCGCCGTCCGGTAGTGCACCTCCAAGTCAACCTCGGCTCTTGGGTCTATCCGTCGGTCAGGCATTCCTTCCCCTCCTCAAGGCTTCCGCTCTCCCCGGCTCGGACGGGACGCTATCAGAGGAATCGCCAGAACACAATGCAAAACCTGGACTGCCCTTCCCATTGCGCCACGGGGGCCCCTCAAGTATGATGCGCCCGCCTGAAGCATGGAGGAATTATGCTTACTGCGATCCCGGGTATCCGGGTCGGCCATGCCACCGACGCCAAGGGCTGCACCGGCTGCACCGTCGTGCTTTGCCCGGAGGGCACGGTGGGCGGCGCGGACGTGCGAGGCTCCGCGGCCGGCACGCGAGAGTTGGACGCCCTCTCCCCCCTCCACCTTGTGCCGCACGTCCACGGGGTCTTGCTGGCCGGCGGGTCCGCGTTCGGTTTGGACGCCGCCGGCGGCGTCATGCAGTACCTGGAAGAGCGGGGCATCGGCTTCGACGTGCAGGTCACCCGCGTCCCAATTGTCCCCACCGCGATCCTCTTCGATCTCCGCCTCGGCGATGCCCGGGTCCGGCCGGATCCGCGTATGGCCTATGCCGCGTGCCAGCAAGCCTCGACTGGCCCGATCCCCGAGGGCTCCGTCGGTGCCGGCACGGGGGCAACGGTGGGAAAGCTGTTCGGCATCACCCAGGCGATGAAGTCCGGCCTGGGGACGGCCGGCATCACGCTGCCCGGCGGCGTCATGGTGGCGGCACTCGCCGCGGTAAACGCCTTCGGCGATGTCCGGGATCCGCTGACCGGGCAACTCCTGGCTGGTGCCAGGGAGACGCCCGATAGCCGTCGCCTCGTGGACACCGCTGCTGCCATGCGGGTAGGCGTCGTGCATCGCGGGTACGACGCCGAGAACACCACGCTGGCCGTCGTGGCGACAAATGCCCGCCTGACCAAGGTCCAGGCGACCAAGATGGCTCAGATGGCGCACCAGGGCATGGTTCGCACCATCGCCCCCGTCCACACCACCCTGGATGGCGACCTGGCCATCGCCCTCGCGACCGGCGAGATCGAGGCGGACCTCAACGCAGTCGGCCTCGCCGCCGCCGATTCCGTGGCAGAGGCGATCCTCCGGGCCGTGAAGACGGCGACAGCCCTCGGAGGACTCCCTGCGTGGGCGGACCTCCAGGGGCCGCCCTCACGGTAGCGGAGCCTGGACCGGCGTTGTGCTTTCGGGAGCGCGGCAGGGCGTCTCCGCGGGCCTGCCCGGGAGAGGAGGGATGAGCGGTGGCCGGCTATGGGATCGGTGCTGTCCCCCGGATCTCCCCCACCAGGGAGAGGAGGTGCTCGACAGAAAAGGGCTTCAGGAGGACGCGCAGTGCCCCGAACTGCCGTCCTTCTGCCGCCAGCGCCTGGCAATTTTGTCCGGTGATCATCACTGCGGTCACGTGGGGGAAGCGCGCCTTGCTCCACCGAATGAGTTCGAGGCCATTCATCCGGGGCATATCGTAGTCGGTGATCAGGAGGTCCACCGGCTCCTTTTCCAGGATCTCCACCGCTTCAGCGCCGTCGGAGGCGGTGAGCACCCGGCAGCTCGCATTCGTCAGCACGTCGGCGAGGAGCAGGCGGATCAAGTAATCATCATCCACGGCCAGCACGCGGAACTCGCGCCCTTCTTCCCCCATCGGTTCCCCTACCCCCCCGGTCCAGGAGCCGAAAACACAACGTGTCGTCGCGACCACCAGACTTCAGCATGCGGGAAGAGGGCCTGAGGACGGCGAGGCCGCGTCGCTCCAGCGCCGTCCCGATCCTCAGGAGCTGGCGGCGGGTCAGGTCGCAGCCCAGGGCCCTCCGCATGATCTGCACCTCAATGGTTTCCTCGCGCCCGATCCGCTCCGCCGAGACCAACAGGACCAGATACAGCTTCAGCGCCCTGCCCGGGAGAAAGCTCAGGATCTCCGACCCGGATAATTGCCGCAGGAGCCGGATCTTCTGCCTGTGCATGAAATGGACCCGGGAGGATCGTAGGATATATATTCAATGTTGTCAACACGTATTATGAATATGTATCCTACGATGGATACCGATTTCCCCCCGGCCGGTGCCGCCTCCTGGCCGGGTGGATATACATTGACACGCGAGAGGAAGCACAGTAACTTCCCGCTCCATGCAGGAACGAACACAGGCATTTCTTGCAGTCCAGATCGGTCAGCGGGCAAGGAAGATCCGGCAGATGCGGGGCCTCACCCAGAAGGCCCTGGCGGCACACCTCGTCGGGCGGGTGGACTATTCGTACATCGGCAAGATCGAGCGGGGCGAGCAACTCCCCTCGCTGAAAGTCCTCCAGCGAGTCGCTGAAGCGCTGAATGTCCCCCTGGGCTATTTCTTCTCCGACGAGGCGTGGACAGAGCTCCTGCCGGAGGAGATCCGCCGGATCCGCCCGTACGGGGCCCAGGCGACCCTCCTCCGGGAGACGATCCACCTCCACCCGGATGACATCCCGCTGGTGCGCGAGATTCTTGGCATCCTCGTCCGCCACCGCCATCAAGTCCGAGCCAGGGGCGGCGCAGCCATCCAGCCCAAGAAAGGGCACGACCTGGCACAGCAGCCGTTGCCCAGGGTGGCGGAAGGCCGGCCGGCCTATGGGCGGGGAAGGCGGCAGGCTGTCCCCAGAGCGGCGCTCCAGGGGATCAGGAAGGTCATCCAGTCTTTGCGGCGGGGGGAAGGCGAGGAGCTGGCCGAGGTCCGTCGCCGGTTGGAGGGAATCTTGCGGGAGTTGGCCACCCCGGGGCGAGCCAGGGGAAACGCGCCATCCGGGTAGACGGTTAGGTGTTCTTCAACCCTTCCCCTGCTTGGGATCCGTGTCCTTCTTCGGGGTCACGTCAATGGCGTCCTTGCCTGACACGGAGTCCTTGAAGCCGCGGATTGCCTTGCCGAGGCCGCTGCCGATGTCCCCCAGGCGATTCGCCCCGAAGATCAGCAGGATGATCACCAGAATGACGAGCAGTTCCGGAAGCCCCAACCCGAACATGCCGATTCTCCTTGTTAGCCCTTCGTCAGGCCGCGCGTAGCATCCCCCACTCACCCCACCATGTCAATTGAAAACTGACAACTGACAACCGGCCAACTTTGAATTGTCCGTTGTCCGTTTTTCATCGGAAAATCCGCGTTCATCTGCGTTCATCTGCGGTTGCCTACGCCTACCTGTACGGCACTCGCTCGTCCCCCTGCCGCCGGGTAATCCGGACGTCATCCAGGTGCTCCAGGAACGGGATGGCGTACTTCCGGGAAACGCCGAAGAGGTCCTTCATCGCGCCTACGTTGATGCTCGGCTGGGTCTGGAAGTGGGCCAGTACCCGCTCGCGCAACTGCTGGGAGTGCTCCCGGTGGAGGAAGATGTCCTCTTTGACCTTGACCAGGATCCCGTCGTCCACCATCCGGCGGAAGACCGCCTGGAGGAGTTTCCGCTCGGCCTGGAGACCGGCGAGCACCCCCTCGGGCGTGGGCGGCTGGAAGGCGGCCCCGCGGTACGCCGCCTCGATCTTCGCCTTCAGCGCCTCCTCCGCCGCCGACAGGGTCGGGCGATGCTCCGCCAGTCGGACCTTGTCCCGCTCGACGGCGATCTTCCCCGCCTCGGTCAGGCGCGCCAGCATCCAGCCGAAGGTCGCAGGCGTCAGTTGCGCCGGAAGCTTGCTGCGCAGCTCTTCCTTGGCCAGGCCATCCTTCAGCGGTTCCTTGGCATGAAACTCTGCCAGGCGGGCCAGCACCTCTTTCTCGAGTTGGGCCAGGCGCTCGACGTGGAGGACGCCCGCCTCGCCCTTGGGCCCCACGAGGACGGCGGCACCCTTCTCCGTGAGCTCTCGCAGGCTGTCGGCCACCGCGGTCGCGTCCAGGTCGCTCCGCGCCCGCAACTCCTCGCTGGTCGCCGGGGCGAACCCCGCGGCCAGCAGCAGCCGTTCGAGGCGGTCCGTGGGGCTGCCCTGCTCCAGAATGCGCAGGTGCTCGATCATCTTCACCCGGGGGCGCCGCTCCCGCGGCGGATTCGGATCCAGGATGGTTCCCCCGCCGATGGTCACGGCCGGGGAATAGCTCCGGATGACGTAGCGGTCCCCGGGCAGGGACACCGAGGGCGTCTCCAGCCGCAGGTGGACGTAGGCCTGCTCCCCCGGCTGCAGCTCCTCGCGATCCAGCAGCACCACGCGCGCCAACCGCTCGCTGGTCCCCAGGTGGAAGCGGATGCGCGCCCGGTTCACCAGCGGCCGCGGCGCGTCCGGCAGCAGGGACAGCGTCGCATCAAAGGTCTCTGAGGCGCGGAGCGTCCCGGGCAGACACAACACGTCTCCCCGCTCGATCTGGGATACCTCCAGCCCGGGCAGGTTCACGGCCGTCCGCTGGCCGGCCACCGCACGCTCCACCGTCTGGCCGTGGACCTGCAGGCGCCGCACGCGGGACCGGAGATCCGCGGACAGGACCGCCACCTCGTCCCCTACCACGAGAGTCCCCGACCACAACGTCCCCGTGATCACGGTGCCGAACCCCTTGATGGTGAAGACCCGGTCAATGGGCAGGCGGACCGTCCCCTCGGTCCGCTTGGGCTCGGCCGCCGCGGCCTGGGCCTGGATCGCCTGCAGCAGCTCCGGCAGCCCCTGGCCCGTCGTGGCAGAGCACGGGACCACGGGGGAGCCGTCCAGGAACGTCCCCTTCAGCGTCTCGACGACGTCCGCCCGGACCATCTCCAGCCACTCGGCCTCCACCAGGTCGGCCTTGGTCACGGCCACCAGGCCCCGCTTCACCTGGAGCAGCTCGCAGATGTGCAGGTGCTCCCGCGTCTGGGGCATCACGCCCTCGTCGGCGGCGATCACCAGGATCACCAGATCAATGCCGCCCACCCCGGCCAGCATGGTCTTCACGAACCGCTCGTGGCCTGGCACGTCCACGATCCCCGCCTGGATCCCGTCGGGCAGCGTGAGGAAGGCGAAACCCAGCTCGATGGAGATTCCCCGCTCCTTCTCCTCCTTCAGACGGTCCGTATCAATGCCGGTGAGGGCCTTCACCAGCGTCGTCTTGCCGTGGTCAATGTGTCCGGCCGTCCCGATGATGAGATGGCGCATGCGTGTATTTCCCCTCGTCGGTCCACTATACCCCGCGTCCCCCGGGGGCACAAGCACGGCGGTTTCCTCGGGCCTACCTTACTCTTGGCTCCCCTTGACGGCCCGGTCGGACCCGGTCTATGTTCCCCGCTGAGGGGGGACACAGGAAGGTTTGAAGGTTGAACGTTGGAACGTTCACCTATGTTGTCCTCCGAGTGGGAATACAGGAGGCTCCATGCCGGCCACCCGACTCGCCCGCGTCGTCATCACCGACTGCAACCACGGCACCATCGCCCCGGAAGAGGACGTCCTCCGCGGCGTCGCCAAGATCGAGCTGCACCAGCGCAACGACGAGGAGGGCCTCCTGGGTTTCTGCCTCGACGCCGACGGGATCCTCACCCAGTACGGGGCCTTCACCCGGCGCGTTCTCAAGGCGCTGCGCCGGTGCAAGGTCATCTGCCGCTACGGCGTCGGCGTGGACACGGTGGACCTGGCGGCGGCCACGGAGTGCGGGATCGTCGTGGCATTCGTCCCCGACTATTGCACCGACGAAGTGAGCAATCACGCGGCAGCCCTGATCCTGGCGCTCCACCGCGGCGTCCGCCCCCTGGACCGCGAGGTGCGGGCCGGGAACTGGCAGTTCCGCGCCGCCGCCCCGATAACGAGGCTGGCCGGGCAGACGCTGGGGATCGTCGGCCTGGGGCGGATCGGTTTCATGCTGGCCAGCAAGCTCCGCCCTTTCGGCCTCACGATCCTGGCCACCGACCCTTACCGGAAGGACTGGCCGGACTGGATCCGGCGAGTCTTCCTGGATGAGCTGCTGGCGGCGTCCGACATCGTCTCCGTCCACTGCCCGCTGACGGCCGAGACCCGCCATCTGATCGGCGCGGCCGCCCTGGGGAAGATGAAGCGCTCGGCGTTCCTCGTGAACACCGCCCGCGGCGGCGTCGTGGCCACCGGGGCCCTGCTTCAAGTCCTCATGGAGCGGCGAATCGCCGGGGCCGCGCTGGATGTCCAGGAGGTCGAGCCGATGCCGGCCGACCATCCCCTGGCCAGGCTGGACAACCTCATCCTCACCCCCCACGCCGCCTGGTACTCCGAGGGCTCCATCGTGGAGCTGAAGCGCAAGGTCGCCACGGCCGTCCGCCTGGTGCTGGAGGGGAAGATCCCGCCGGCCGTGGCCAACCCCGAGGTCCTGACCCGCACGCCCTGGGCGGGCGTCCGCTGATCCGTCTTCCGCGGGTAAGCCCTTCCCCGCCTAGCAGACGGGGCTTCGCGCCTGCAGATCTTCCTTCGGATCATCATGTCCATCGCGCTGCCCGGGACCGTGGCCACCCTGCTCTTCGCCTTCCTGCTGGCGTGGCAGGACCTCCTCTGGGCCCTCTGTCTCATCTCCATCGACGCCAAGCGCACCGTCACGCTCGGCGTGACCTTCGCCGTGGGCGAGTTCGTGATCAAGTGGCCGATGCTGACCGCCGCCTCCCTCATCGGCAGCCTCCCCACCCTGATCCTCTACCTCGCCCTGCAACGTTTTTATGTCGAAGGTCTCGCCCGCGGCGCGGTGAAGGGCTGACGTCCGGAAGCGGCACCCACTTCGGACCTTGGGCTTGAGCCCTCTAAGCTTCACCTCTCCACTAGTTTGGGGGAGAGGAGGCGGTGAGGGGGCAAGACATGGACAGAGTCCTTGAAGCTTGGATCGGTTTGGTGTATATGGCGGATCTGAAGGAGGATGGCCAGATGGTGACGGCAGACAAGAAGGTGGGCATCGGATCCGTTCTTAAGCGTCTCCATCGCCTTGTGGACATGGTCCGCCGGATCACCCGAAAGAACCGCCACGCGGCCATTGAAACCGGTCAACCTCGCGGCAAGGAAGCATGGTAATGGGGAGGGATTTGTTCGGCGACGTCCTAGCCGACCAGATCAATAGCCTGCACTGGCGCGCGCAAAGCCCGGCTCATCAGTCCTGCGCCGGAGTCGGTGATCGCCGACGCCCTCGCCGAGTCCCAGGTCCTGCTCGCCTGAGCCCGCGCTGAGTTCGCCCCGTGCCTCTGAGATCGACACCGTGCGCACCGGCGGGTGTCGGTGTCTTCCGAGTACTTGGACATTGAAGAAGGGTCCCCGATGCACCCCCTTGCTATGTTTCTTCCCTTCAATCGCGAGAGCCTGAAGGGGAAGTTCGTCCCGGCAAAGAATGGTGATATGCCCCCGGACCGGCGGGGCTACTGGCTGCTCGTCCAGGAGCAGGGCCTCTTCGTCCTTGGGGAAGCCGGGGAAAACGAGTGGCGCCTCCCGGAGGGGCCGCTTCCGCCGGGGTTCGAGAGAAAGGTGAGCGAAGTGGTCTGCCTGGGGACGTACCAGGGAGAGCCGTGCTGGGCGGGCTCGGTCGTCCCGGATACCGAAGTGCCCGCCGGCTTTCACCGCGAGACCCTGATGCCGGCGCAGACCCGGCTGACCGACGACGTGCTCTCGCTGGGGGGGCTGGCCCTGCACGCCGTCCACTGGGAGGCGACGAGCCGTCACTGCCCCCGCTGCGGGGAGCAGACGGCCCGCATGGCGGGCGAGTCGGGCAAGCGCTGCCCCCGCTGCGCCTACGAGCATTATCCGCACCTGCACCCGGCCGTGATCGTGCTGGTGAAGGACGGCGATCGCGTCCTGCTGGCCCGGAAATCCTTCTGGGCCAAGGGACGCTACGGCTTGGTCGCCGGCTTCGTGGACGCGGGGGAATCCCTGGAGGCAGCCGCGTGTCGGGAGGTGCTGGAGGAGACTGGAATCGAGATTCGCGACCTCAACTACGTCGCCAGCCAGTACTGGCCCTTCCCCAGTCAGCTCATGGTGGGGTTCACCGCTGCGTACGCCCGCGGCGACCTGCGCGTCAACACGGCCGAACTCGAAGACGCGCGATGGTTCTCGGTGGACGATCTGCCCGACCTGCCCCCCAAGCTGAGCATCGCCCGCTTCCTGCTGGAGCACTTCGCCCACCCCTCCCCCGTCTAAGAACAGGGGACGGGGGACCGGGGACGGGAGACGGGGGGTAGAGTCCGCGTGCCACCCCGCCCCCGACACCTGACCTCCGACCCCGGTTGTAGGTTATAATGTGGGACCCGGCTACGTTAACTTACTCGGTTGGGACCACAACACCTGCCGCACACGGGCGACCGTCCGCACAGCGCGGGTGCGCGGGAAAGGGGGACGGGGCTCGACGAGTGTGCTAGAGTCCCCGCATGCCCCGCGGCCCTCGACTGGATTGCGCCAGTAATGTGGGACGTTGTTGACGGAGTGGAATACCTCAGATGAGGTTCAGCCTCGCCTCTCAGAGGCACCTGGAGGGGAGAACGGCACGGCACGCGCCGCTCGACGCACCGGGGACGGGGCGCCACATCATTGCCCTGAGAGTTCTAGCATGGCAGGATCATGGTCACCCTCACCAACATGTTGCGGGAAGGCGGCATCTCGCCCTCTGGCACTTCGAGACCGTCAGACAGGCGGGCAAGTAATTCCACTGGGTCAACACGTCCCCAAGTTCCCCCCGTGGGTCTCTCCCGTCCCTCCGGAGGGTCTCATCGCCCCCGCCTCCCCTCTGCCCACCCCCGCTCCCCTGAGACGCCCCCCTGGCCTGTGGTCACAAATCCCTTCCCCTGGCCCCCCGGGTCAGATACAATCCCCATAGTCTGCAGGCCAGCGGTTCAGTTCAACCAGTTTTACCCGGCGGGCCGGCTTCCGCCGCCGTTGGCCTGTCTTGCGCGGGACCCGCCGGATAAAAGCCGCTTATTCGTTGGGCAGACATTGACATGATTGGAGTTGGACTCATCGAAGCCTTCTTTAAGCCACCCACGGACGCGCCGTCCGAGGAAGGTGATTGTCTGCTTTTTCACCTCCGTTCCGATCTTGAATCGCTCTACGGAATGGAGGCAAGCAGCTCACCTATTTCCCCTTCTCACGCCCTACTTGCAACCATGGGAATCCTCAACGGCATCGACTACCTGTCTCAGGTTTATTCGACAAAAACGGCACAGCACAAACGGTTCATCGAGACTCTACGAGACCTCCTGAGTATGTCAGCAGATGATTCGGAGGCTCTTTATCAGCTTCGATGTGCCGTGGTCCATCAAATCGGTCTGTCAGTCCTGAGCGAGTCGTACAGAACGGGAACGAGATTCACATTCGAACTGACCGACGCGCCAGGAAAGCCCGTAATCCATAAGTTGTCGGACTCCGGCAGCGAGGTCAACTACTCCATAGGTTTTTGGGAGTTGAAGCGGTGCTTTGTAGCACTAGTGGACGAGCTGCGTCGCATTTGTGGAAATCCCGGTCACTCAAGAAACTCACACGTCATCAACAAGGTGGGCCAAATGCACTCGGAAAAACTTCTCAAGCAATGACCGCTGCCCAACAAGGCGCTCCACCCGACGAGCCGCGCGTGAATCTCCGATGGTCACAGCATTGGCTTGCGCGGCTCGCGGGTGAGCGCCAGCGTTATGCGCCCTGGAACACGACCGCCATTGCGGCTTGGACTGCTTAGGAAGATGACTTGACCGATGCCCGACCATAACTACTTCGCGAATCTCATCTGGCAGATCGCCGACCTGCTGCGCGGGCCGTACCGTCCGCCGCAGTACGAGCGCGTCATGCTGCCGATGACGGTGCTGCGCCGATTCGACTGCGTGCTCGCGGAGAGCAAGCCCAAGGTGCTTGCCGAGTACGCAAAGCGCAAGGGCGGCAAGCTCAACGACGACGCGCTGGACAGGCTTCTGAACAAGGCCGCTGGCCAACGCTTCCACAACCACTCGGCGCTCAACTTCGAGAAGCTGAAAGGCGATCCCGACAACATCGAGAAGCACCTCGTCGACTACATCAAGCGATTCTCCGGCAACGTCCGCACCATCTTCGATTTCTTTGAGTTCGAGAACGAGATCGAGAAGATGCGCGAGGCGAATATCCTCTACCTCGTCGTCTCGAAATTCTGCGATGTGGACTTGCACCCCGACACCGTACCAAACGAGCAGATGGGGCTCATCTTCGAGAACCTCATCCGCCGCTTCAACGAACTGGCGAACGAGACCGCCGGCGACCACTTCACTCCGCGCGAGGTCATCCGGCTCATGGTGAACATTCTATTCATTCAGGATGACAAGCTGCTCGCCACACCGGGGACCGTGCGCAAGCTCCTCGACCCGGCCTGCGGCACGGGCGGCATGCTGGCCGAGGCACAGAACTACCTGCGCGAGCATCACTCAGCCGCTCGGCTCTTCGTATACGGGCAGGACTATAACAAGCGCGCCTTTGCTACCGCGGCCTCCGACATGCTCATGAAGCAAGTGGACCACAACGGCGGCGTCGACAACGTGCGCTTCGGGGACAGCTTCACCGACGACCAGTTTGCGGGCGAGACCTTCGACTATCTGCTCACCAACCCGCCGTTCGGCGTGGATTGGAAGAAGCAACTCAACGAGATCAAGAAAGAACACGACAAGCGCGGCTTCGATGGTCGTTTCGGCGCTGGGCTCCCGCGGGTCAACGACGGCTCGTTGCTCTTCCTGCAGCACATGATCAGCAAGTTCGAGCCCGTGCGTCCCGTGGAGCACAAGCACGGCTCGCGTCTGGCCATCGTCTTCAGCGGGTCGCCGCTCTTCACCGGCGGCGCGGGCTCCGGCGAGAGCGACATCCGCAAGTGGATCATCGAGAACGACTGGCTCGAGGCGATCATCGCCCTGCCGGAGCAGATGTTCTACAACACCGGCATCGGCACCTACGTTTGGATCGTCACCAACCGCAAGGAGAAGCACCGCAAGGGCAAGATTCAGCTCCTCGACGCTCGCGAATTCTACGTCCCCATGCGCCGGAGCCTCGGCGACAAGCGCCGGAAGATCGGCGAGAAGGAGGACGGGCGGGACCAGATCGCCGAGATCGTACAGCTCTACGGCCGCTTCGCCGCCGGCGAAACCTCGAAGCCCTTCGACAACACCGACTTCGGCTACACCCGCGTCACCGTCGAGCGGCCGCTGCGCCTGCGCTACCAAATGACGACGGAGGACAAGGCCCGCTTCCTCGACGCCTGCCCGCATCTCCTCGACGACGTGCAGGCCATCGACAAGGCCCTCGGCCGCGAGCCGCAGCGCGACTGGAACGCCGTCTGGGCGCGCATCGAGGACGTGCTCCGCGAGCGCGAGTCCCGCTGGAAGGCGCCCGAGCAAAAGCTCTTCCGGAGCGTCTTCACCCAGAAGGATCCCGATGCCGAGCCGGTGAGACTCCCCTCTCCCCTCGGGAGAGGGGCTGGGGGTGAGGGCCCGGCCTACGAGCCCGACGCCGACCTGCGCGACTTCGAAAACGTGCCGCTCAAGGACGACATCGACGCCTACTTCGCGCGCGAGGTGCGGCCCCACGTGCCCGACGCCTGGATGGACCGAGGCAAAGACAAGGTCGGCTACGAGATCAACTTCAACCGCCACTTCTACAAGTACACGCCGCCGCGTCCGCTGGAGGAGATCGATGCGGATCTGAAGCGGGCGGAGGAGGAGATCATGCGGCTGTTGCGCGAGGTGACGGAGTGACCGTGGCTGACCAGAAGCAACTACGCCAGGTGTTCTCAGTGACCAGTGGCGCGACGCCAGAGAGCGGCAACTCTGAGTACTGGGATGGCGACATTCGGTGGGCGACACCCGAGGACATCAGCTCTGTTGATGGTTATTGGCTCAGAGACACGAGACGGAAGATCACGCGAGCGGGTTACGAGTCTTGCGGCACCACGATGGCGCCGCGCGGCTCGATAGTTCTGACCAAGCGAGCCCCGATCGGACAACTGGCGATCCTCGGGAACGACGCCTGCTCGAACCAGGGCTGCTTCCTGCTCACGCCTCGCCGTGAAACCGATACTCGCTTCTTCTATTACTGGCTTTGCGCGAAGGCGGACCATCTGCAAGTGCTGGGACGCGGCTCCACATTCATGGAGCTCAGCACTGACGAGCTGAAGTCACTCAGCGTCCCGCATCCGTCGTTAGCTCGCCAACGAGGCATCGCCGACTACCTCGACCGAGAGACGGCGCGGCTGGATGCGCTGGTGGCGGCGAAGGAGCGGGTGCTCGGGCTGTTGGCGGAGAAGCGCCGGGCGCTCATCACCCGCGCCGTCACCCGCGGCCTCGACCCCCGCGCCCCACTCCGCGATTCCGCCATCCCCTGGCTCGGTGAGATACCGGCGCATTGGGAGACCGAGCGGGCGCGATGGCTGTTTCGCGAGCGGGATCAGCGTTCCGAGACCGGCGAAGAGGAACTCCTCACCGTCTCGCACCTGACCGGTGTGACGCCTCGTTCCGAGAAAGACGTGAATATGTTCGAGGCGGAGACAACCGAGGGATACAAGATCTGCTTCGCCGGCGATCTCGTCATCAACACCCTATGGGCGTGGATGGGTGCCATGGGCGTCTCGCCCGTGAAGGGCATTGTGAGCCCGGCCTACAATGTTTATTGCCCAGGACCCCGACTCGATCCGCGCTTTGTCGACGCGCTGGTTCGAATTCCCGTGTTTGCGCAAGATGTCACCCGGTACTCTAAGGGCGTCTGGTCGTCGCGGTTGCGGCTCTATCCAGAGGGATTCTTCGAAGCTCTCTTCCCGGTGCCCTCGATCGACGAGCAGCGCGCCATCGTGGCACACATCGAGAAGGAAACGGCCAAGCTGGACGCTCTGCGGACGGCGACGGAGCGCACTATCTCCCTGCTGAAGGAGCGCCGCGCGGCGCTCATCGCCGCAGCTGTGACCGGCGGAATCTACGTGGAGAGTGCGGCATGAGGGCCACGCGTCTTAGGGTCGCGAACCTCCGGGCGATCGACGCGGCCGAGTTCCGTTTCCAGCCAGGCTTCAACCTCATTGTCGGCGTGAACGGCGTCGGCAAGACTACCGTGCTCGACGCGCTGCGCGTGTGCCTGTCGGCGGTCGTGAAGCACGCGAATCGGCTACGCATGCAGGCGGAGTCGTTCGTGTCCGACGACATCCGGGTTGGGGCGGACGCCATGACGGTCGAATGCGGCATCCAGATCGACTCATCGGCCCACATATACCTCGTCCACAAGCCCCGCGAGACGAGCGTGCCGCAAGAGAAGAAGGCCGGCATGCCCCGGGAGCAGGTGCGCGACACACCGGAGAGGGCGGAGTTCGTGGGGGACGCCCCGAAACCCGCGACGGGCAAGGAGGCCGGCGGTCGGCCTTTTGCCGTGCTGTTCTCGACGCAGAGAGCGGTGCCGTCGGAGCGGGCACCCACGAAGGGCGTGGCGGCCGGTGGTGTCCCGGCGGCCTACGCCGAGGCGTTCGTCAATCGGGAACTTCGGCTCGGTGAGTTTGCAGCGTGGATGAGGGTGCAGCAGGCACTAAGGGCAGAGAACCCGGCCGCAGGGCGTGTTCTGTCGGCGTTCGGGGACGCCGTGACGAGATTCCTTCCGGGCTACTCGAACCTCCGGGTGGATGGGGAAGAACGGCCCAGGCTGTTGATCGAACGGGGCACCACGACGCTCGAGGTCCGGCAATTGTCGGACGGTGAGCGGGGAACGCTGGCGATGGTGCTCGACCTGACCCGGCGACTCGCGCAGGCGAACCCGAAGATGGATGATCCGGCCGCAGAGGCTGAAGCCGTCGTGCTCATCGACGAGATTGATCTCCATCTGCACCCGAAGTGGCAGCGGCAGATCGTGCAGAACCTGACCGCGGCTTTTCCGAAGTGCCAGTTCATCGCAACGACCCACTCGCCCCAGGTCATCGGCGAGGTCGAGCACGGCCGGATCCAGATCATCGCCGACGGGCAGGTGTACTCGCCGACGCATTCCTTCGGCGTCGACTCCAGCCGAGTGCTGGAGGAGATCATGGAAGCTGGGCCGCGGACGAAAGAGGTACAGGACTTGCTGTCGCGCTTGTCACGGGCAATCAGGGGTGAGCAATACGAAGACGCGCGCAGGCTGCTGAGAGAACTCGCAGCCCAAGTCGGAGAAGGGGATCCTGAGGTGACACGGGCCAGAACCCTCCTCGAGTTCATGGAGGGCGAGAAGTGAGAGGGATAATCAAGGGACCTGAGCCAGCGAGCTTGACCCAGCATCGGGCCAGCCCGCACTGCGACTACGACAACTACCCTGCTAAGGACGAGTTACGGCAAGCCTTGGTCAACGAGCAGCGAGGTCTATGCTGCTACTGCATGGCGCGGATTCGCCGCGATGCGGGTTCCATGAAGATCGAGCACTGGAGGTGCCAGGCAACCTACCCGGCGGAGCAGCTCAGCTACCGCAACCTTCTTGGCGGATGCACCGGCGGGGTAGGCCAGCCGGCTCGTCTTCAGCACTGCGACACCAGGAAGGGCGATGCTGACCTCCAGTGGAACCCGGCTGACCCGGCGCATCCGATCGAAGCGCGAGTCACGTATGAGCTGGACGGAACGATTCGTTCGGATGACTGGGCATTCGAGAATCAACTCAACGATGTCCTGAACCTGAATCTGCCGTGGCTCAAGAACAACCGGAAGAGTGTTCTGACGAGCGTGCTCGATTGGTGGCGTGAGAGAAGGCCGGTGCCGAAGCAGCAGATCGCACGCGAGATTCTGCGACAGGTGGGAGGCGACGGCGAGCTGCTGCCCTATTGTCAGGTTGCGGTGTGGTGGCTGAACCAGAAGCTAACAAGAATGGCGTGATGAACCATCCCCGACACTCCGAATCGGCCTTCGAGACCGTCATTGAGGCGCATCTCCTTGCCAACGGCTATGTGCCCGTGAACCGGGATGGCTTCGACCGCGAGCGGGCGATTTTCCCCGAAGCTATCCTCGGCTTCATCCGCGAGACACAGCCGAAGGAGTGGGACAAGCTGGAGGCTCTGCACGGCGAGAAGACTGGCGAGCAGATCCTCGGCGACCTGTGCAAGTGGATGGACGCCAACGGGTCGCTGGCGACGCTGCGCCACGGGTTCAAGTGCTACGGGCGGACGCTGCACGTGGCGTTCTTCAAAGCGGCGCACGAGCTGAACCCGGAGTTGGAGGCACGCTACGCCGCGAACCGTCTCGGGATCACCCGGCAACTGCATTTCTCGCCGCGCTCGGAGAAGTCCGTCGATGTCGCCCTGAGCCTGAACGGCATCCCCGTCGCCACGCTGGAGCTGAAGAACCCGCTCACGGGTCAGACGGTCGAGGACGCGCGCCGACAGTACAAGCAGGACCGCGACCCCCGCGAGCCGATCTTCGAGTTCAAGCGACGCACGCTCGTCCACTTCGCCGCGGACACCGAGGCGGTGCTCATGACCACGCGGCTCGCGGGCTCAGCCACACACTTCCTCCCGTTCAACAAGGGTTGCAAGGGCGGTGCCGGTAATCCGCCGGATCCCGAAGGTCGCACCTACCGCACGGGCTATCTCTGGGAGGAGGTGCTGCAACGGGACAGCCTCCTCGATCTCCTGGCGCGCTTCATCCACCTGCAGATTGAGGAGAAGCGCGACGACCAGGGCCGCAAGGTGAAGCGGGAGACGATGATCTTCCCGCGCTACCACCAGCTTCAGGCCGTGCGCATGCTGGTGGACGCGGCCCGACGCGAAGGCGTGGGGCACAACTACCTCGTCGAGCACTCGGCCGGCAGCGGCAAGAGCAACACCATCGGTTGGGTGGCGCACCGGCTGGCGTCGCTGCACGACGCCGCGAACCAGCGCGTCTTCGACAGCGTCATCGTGGTGACCGACCGGGTCGTGCTCGATCAGCAGTTGCAGGACACGATCTACCAGTTCGAGCATAAGCGAGGCGTGGTGCAGAAGATCGACGAGAGCTCCCGCCAACTGGCGGAGGCGCTCGAGAACGCGGTCCCGGTGATCATCACCACGTCGCAGAAGTTCCCGTTCGTTTCGCGCCAGTTGCTCAAGATGGCCGAGGAGCGCGGCGCGAGTGGAAACGGCACGCTCCCGACGCGACGCTTCGCGGTAATCATCGACGAAGCGCACAGCTCACAGGGCGGCGAGACTGCTACCGATCTCAAGGAAGTGCTGGGTGGCGAAGGACTGCGAGAGGAGGCCAAGCAGCGGGCGGAGGAAGAAGGCCGCGAGAACATGGAGGAGCTCTTCCGCAGCATGGCCAAGCGCGGCCGGCAGGCCAACCTGAGCTTCTTCGCTTTCACCGCAACGCCCAAGCACAAAACCCTCGCCGTCTTCGGCCGCGATGGGCAGCCGTCTCACCGCTACACCATGCGTCAGGCGATCGAGGAGGAGTTCATCCTCGACGTGTTGAGGCACTACACGACGTACGCCACCTATTTCAAACTCCTCAAGGCATGCGACGACGACCCGAACGTCGAACGCAAGAAGGCTGCGAAGGCGCTGGCGCGTTTCATGAAGCTACACCCGCACAACATCGCGCAGAAAACCGAGGTGATGGTCGAGCACTTCCAAGCCGTCACCCGCCACAAGATCGGCGGCCGAGCCAAGGCGATGGTGGTGACCGGCTCGCGGCTTGAAGCGGTGCGCTACAAGCAGGGCTTCGACCGGTACATTCAGGAGAAGGGCTATGCCATCAAGACGCTTGTGTCATTCTCCGGCACGGTGCAGGACGACAAGCTCGCGGACGTGACCTACACCGAGGAGCGCATGAACGACGGAATCCGCGAGAAAGAGCTGCCCGAGAAGTTCGCGACGCAGGAATACCACGTGCTCCTGGTGGCCGAGAAGTACCAGACTGGCTTTGACCAACCGCTCCTGCACACGATGTACGTGGACAAGCGGCTGGCGGGTATCCAGGCCGTGCAGACCCTCTCGAGGCTGAACCGTATCCACCCGCTCAAGGAAGACACCTTCGTCCTCGACTTCGTGAACGACCGCGAGGAGATCCGCGAAGCGTTCAAGACCTACTACGAGGGCGCAGAGATGGGCGAAGAGGTCGATCCCGCGCGCATGTATCAGATCAAGGGCGAGCTGGATGCCTCGGGCGTCTATCTGGCCGAAGAGGTGGAGCGGTTCTGTGTGGTCTACTTCAAGCCGAAGCAGCGACAGAGTGCCGCGGATCATCAAGCAATGAATGCGGCACTGGACCCGGCAGTGTCCCGATTCACTGCGCGCCAACGCGCTGACGAGGATGAAATGGAGCTGTGGCGGGGCAAGGTGCAGGCGTTCCGCAACCTGTACGGGTTCCTAAGCCAGGTGATCCCGTATCAGGACTCGGACCTCGAGCGGCTGTACGTGTTCCTGCGGCATCTGGCCTCGAAGTTGCCCCGGCGGAGCAGCAGCCCGGCCTACCAGTTCGACGACGAGGTGCGGCTCGAGTACTACCGCCTGCAGAAGATCAGCGAAGGCTCGATCTCGCTGAAGGACGGCGACGCCCGACGCCTGGACGGTCCTACGGAGGTCGGCAGTGGCCTCGTTCGACCGCAGCCCATGCCGCTGTCGCAGTTGATCGACCTCGTGAACGAGCGCTTCGGCACGGACTTCAACCAGGCCGATCAGTTGTTCTTCGATCAGATCGTCGAGGCCGCCATGGCCGACGACGACTTGAGACAGGCGGCGGCGGTGAATCCCGGCGACAAGTTCGAGCTCGTGTTCAAGAACCTGCTCGAGACCCTCTTCGTGGAGCGCATGGACCAGAACGAGGAGATCTTCGTGCGGTTCATGAACGATGAGCCATTTCAGAAGGTCGTCACGGCCTGGATGGCGTCAGAAGCCTACCGGCGGCTGCGTGGCAGTGCGGGTGAAGGAAGCGCCGCTGCGGTTGACGCCGCCGGGCAGCTACCGATCCGAATCGTTCGGCCGCGCCGCGAGGATCGCTACGTCACCTGTGTGCCGCTCGTCCTGCTCAAGGCCGCCGCCGGCACGTTCAGCGACCCCCAGCAGGTCGAGGACGACAACTGGGAGTGGGTCGCCGTCGACACGAAGCACCGCCTGCGCCGGGGCATGTTCGTCGCCCAGGTCGTCGGCAAGTCGATGGAGCCCGCCATCCCGGACGGCTCCTACTGCCTCTTCGCGGCTCCCGTCACCGGCACGCGGCAGGGCAAGACCGTGCTCGTACAACTCCGCGACGCCACCGACCCCGAGACGGGTGAGCGCTACACCGTCAAGCGCTACGAGAGCGAGAAGACCCAGGCCGGCGACTCCTGGCGCCACACCAAGATCACCCTGAAGCCCGTCAACCCCGACTTCCAGCCCATCGTGCTCACCGGCGCGGAAGAGGGTCAGGTGCAGGTGATCGCGGAGTGCGTCGAGGTGCTCGGGGGCGAGTCGTGAGGGCCCTAGTAATGTGGGACGTTGTTGACGGAGTGGAATACCTCAGATGAGGTTCAGCCTCGCCTCTCAGAGGCACCTGGAGGGGAGAACGGCACGGCACGCGCCGCTCGACGCACCGCGGACGGGGCGCCACATCATTGCCCTGAGAGTTCTAGCATGGCAGGATCATGGTCACCCTCGCCAATATGTTGCGGGAAGGCGGCATCTCGCCCTCCGGCACTTCGAGACCGTCAGACAGGCGGGCAAGTAATTCCCCTGGGTCAACAACGTCCCCAAGTTCCCGCACTGCGTAGACCCTGGACGACAGAACTGGCGGGGATGGGAGGCGGCGCGGGTCGGATCAACACTGGTGACACAGTCAAGCACCACACCGATGGGAGGATTGGAAGAGGAGGGAAACACAATGAAGGATGACACGTACTACGCATCCCGGCGACAGTTCCTGCGGACGCTGGCCGCCACAGGCGCCATTGCGGCGAGCGAGCTCGGGTGGTGGGAGGAGCCCTTCGTCTCTCCACGAAAAGCCTATGGTGCCACCGTCGTCCGGTACCTTCACAGCCAAACCGAGCCCAAACGCATCGCCCTGGTGGAGTCACTCATCGAGCGCTTCCACAAGTCCCAGTCGACCTTCGAGGTGAAGGTTGAATTCGTCCCCCAGCAGCAGGCCCGGCAGAAACTAATCACCATGATCACAGCAGGGAACCCGCCGGACTGCGCTCAACTCAACGACCACTGGGTGGGAGAATTTGAGGGCATGGACGCCATCGAGGACCTTACCGGGCCTGCCAAGAACTGGAAGCACTACGGTGACGTCCTGCCGGTCGCGTGGCAGACCATCACATTCAAGGGGAAAATCATGTCACTCCCATGGGTCGTGTACAATGACGCGATTTTCTACCGGACCGACCGGCTCAAGGAATACGGCCTTCCGGCACCGAAGGACGACTGGACCTGGGACGAGTTTCTCGCCCTGGCGAAGGGGTTCACCACGCCGGAGAAAAACCAATACGGCTTTGGGATGCGGGGGCAGGGGGCATGGGCGGTGATCTACGCGACCGAGTTCATGTACGCCAACGGCGCCCAGGTCCTGAAGGATGGGAAGGTCGCCATCAACTCCAAGGAGGCCGTCGAGGCATTCGACTGGTACCTCGACCTACTCCGCAAGCACAAGGTGACGCCACCGAGCGTGCCGACCGACGGCTGGCGGCAGATCGTGGAGGGCTTCGGGCGGGGGATCAGCAACATGTACCTGCATAACCCCGGCTCAGTCGAGGAGCAGAAGGGGTTCGTGGGCGCCCAGAACTTCGTCACCGTGCCTCTACCAATCGGGCCGGCGAAGAAACGCGCCTCGTTTTACTTCTCTGAGGCCCTGACCATCTTGAAAGCGGCCAAGAACAAGGAGGGCGCCTGGGCGTTCCTGAACTTCGTCATGGACGACGAGCCGAACGCCATGTATGCGAAGGGCCTTGGAGCGTTGCCATCCCGGAAGACGATCGCCGACCGTCCTGAGTTCCGCCACGATCCGGCGCTGGCGGGCTTCGTCAAGTCCTTCCCATTCTCGGTCGTGACTCCGTACGCCGCGTATGCGGGCTGGGGCGGCAAGCTGGAGTCCGAGGGGGTGCCCCTGTTCCAGCAGGCCATGGTCGGGAAGATTTCGGCGAAGGAGTGCTTGGACAAGTTCGCCGAGGTGCTGACCAAGAACATGATGTAAGACATCGCCTCGCAAGCCGCCCTGTGGCCCCGGGAACCCCCCTGCCTTGGGGAGCCCGGGGCCGTTTGCTGTTGGTCCCCGTTGCGCCGGAGCCCCCGTGGGTAATCGCGACGCCACCATCGCCATCACCGCCCCGCGGGTCCTGCTGTCCCGCCGGATGCGCAAGACCCTCGCCAACTGTAATGGGGCACGTTGTTGCCTACGTTAACTTACTCGGTTGGGTCCACAACACCTGCCGCACACGGGGCGACCGTCGGCACAGCGCGGGTGCACGGGAAAAGGGGACGGGGGACCAGTAACGGGGGTTGGGGGCTGGGGGTTGGGGGCTGGCGATCGGAGCCCGCGTGCCACCCCGACCCCTGACCCCCAACCCCCGTGCTCGCTAATAGAGCCGCAAGAGCTTGGGCAGCCAGGTGGACAGGAACGGCAGGTAGGTGATGACCAGGAGGGCACCCAGCATGGCCAGGACGAAGGGGACGACGGCGCGGGAGATGGTCTCCAGGCTGATCCGGGCCAGGTTGGCCGCGACGTACAGGTTCACCGCCACCGGCGGCGTCACCTGCCCGATGGCCAGGTTGACGGTCATCACCACCCCGAACCAGATGGGATCCCAGCGGAAGTGGGCCATCACCGGGAGGAAGATCGGCAGGAAGACGTAGTAGATGGACACCGCATCCAGGAGCATCCCCGCGATGAAGAGGAGGAGGTTGACCCAGAGGATCGTCACCCACGGGCTGCCGCTCAACGAGATGATGAAGGCCGCCGCCTTGTCCATGGCCCCCAGCGTGGACCCGGCCCAGGCAAACAGTCCCGCGAAGGCCACGATGACCATCACCACGGCCGAGGAGAGGGCCGCGTCCCGCAGGGTTCCGTAGAGCACCGCCCAGGTGAGATTCCGGTGCACCAGGGCACCGACGAACAGGCCGTAGAACACCGCCACCACGGCCGCCTCGGTCGGCGTGAAGATCCCGCCGTAGATCCCGCCCAGGATGACCAGGGGCGCCAGCAGCCCCCAGATCGAATCCTTGAACGCCTGCCAGATCTCCGCCCGTGTCCCGAACCGCTCGCCGGCATACCCGCGCGCCCGCGAGATGAGATAGGCGGGGATCATCAGGCAGAGGCCCACCACGAGGCCCGGGAAGATTCCGGCCGCGAACAGGGCCGGGATCGAGGTGGCCGTGATGACCCCGTAGATGATGAAGGCGATGCTGGGTGGGATGATGATGGCGATGCTCCCCCCGCTGGCGATGAGGGCCGAGGCGAAGCCTTTGTCGTACCCCTTGGCCACCATGGCCGGGATCAGGACGGTCCCCAGGGCCGCCGTGTCCGCCGGCCCCGACCCGGAGATGCCCGCGAAGAAGACGCAGACCACCACCGCCACCAAGGCCAGCCCGCCGGTGGTGGGCCCGATGAGCAGGTTGACCAGGTGCACCAGGCGTTGGGAGATGCCGACGCGATCCAGGATCAGGCCGGCCAGGATGAAGAACGGGATGGCCAGGAGCTGGAACTTGGCGATGTTACCGTAGATGTTCGCCGAGAGGATCTGGATGCCGAGCTGGTAGAACCAGAGGAATGCCGCGCCGCTCACCCCCAGCGCGATGGCGATGGGGACGCCGAGGCCCACCAAGAGCAGGAACGTGACGAAGAGCCAGACGCTGGGGTCGGTCATGCGGGGACATCCTCCCGCAGGGCCCGGCGCGTCGCCTGGATGACCCGGGCGATGATGATGATGGACCCCAGGGGCAGGCCCATGGTGTACCACCACTGCGGGATGGCCAGCGCCTCCGAGGTGGTGCGCATGGCGATTTCGTCCTGGATCTGCCGGACGCTGAACCAGGTGAGCGCCAGGAACAGGCCACACGCCAGGGCGGCGCTTCCCACTTGCAGCCACCGCTGGGCCCGCCGGGGAAACCGCGCCGCCAGAAACACGAGTCCCAGGTGGATGCCCCGCCTGAACCCCGCCGCGGTGCCCAGCATCGTCAGGTACACCAGCAGGCTCACCTCGATCTCCTCGCTGAAGGCGAGGGAGAAATTGGTGAAGTACCGGGTCAGGATGTTGAGGAAGGCCAGCGTCGCCATGAAGAGCAGCATGCCGGCGCAGACCGCCTCCTCGAAGTTCTCATTCAGCCAGCGCCACATTGTTTCTCCTCGGAATGGCCGGGCTCTGCACGTTCCCAAAAGAGCAAGGCCCTGGCGTTCCCTCCGCCAGGGCCTTGTATCGCGTCGGAACTACCGCTTGGCCGCCTTGCCGGCCTTGGCCAGCTTGGCGATCTCCCGCTCGGCCTCGGCGATCAGGTCAGGACCGATCTCCTGGCCCCACTTGGTGTAGACCCCCAGGGTCTTCTGCTTGAACGCCTCGAGATCCTTGGGAGTCAGGCTGACGACCGTCATGCCGTTCTTCGCCAGGTTGTCAACGGCGGCCGTGCTGCCCTGCAGGCCCTCGCGGGCTCCCTGCTTCTGCCAGGCGCACGTCTCCTCCCCCGCCTTCCGGACCAGGGCCTGGTCGGCCGGCTCGAAGCTGTCCCAGGTGGTCTTGCTGACCCCCAGGATCAGGGGGTCAATGGCGTACTTCCAGAGCGTGATGTACTTCTGGCTCTGCCAGAGCTTGTAGGGCGTGATCACCGAGACCACCGGATTCTCCTGCCCATCCACCGTCCCCTGCTGGAAGGCGCTCTGGGCCTCGGCCCAGTTCATGGACACCGGGTTGGCGCCGAGTGTCTTGAAGATGTCAATGAAGATGGGCGAGCCCACCACCCGGAGCTTCAGGCCCTCCATGTCCTCGGGTTTCCGGACGGGCCGCTTGCTGTTGGTGACCTCCCGGAAGCCGTTCTCGCCCCAGCAGAGGGGAACGACCCCCCGCTCCTCCACGATCTTGAAGATCCGCTTCCCGGCCGCGCCGTTCTCCACCGCGTCCAGGGCCTCGTAGCCGGGGAAGAAGAAGGGCAGCGAGAACAGGTTCAGCTCCTTCACCTGGGGCGACCAGTTGATGGTGGAGCCCCAGGCAAAATCCGCCACGCCTTGCCGCAGGAGCAGGAACTCGTTTGTCTGCCGCCCGGCGAAGAGTTGCCCGGCGAAGTAATTCTTGATGTTGATCTTGCCGCCGGAGCGTTCCTTGACCAGGTCCGCGAACCGGGCCGCCGCCTCGCCCCAGGGACCCGTCGGCCCCACGACCAGGCTGGTCTTATACTCCGGCTTGTAGCTGGCCGCCGTGGCTGGTCCCGCCAGCGCCACCGCGAGGGCCAGCATCAGCACCACTGTTCCTACCCGTCGCATGGTTTCTCCTCCTTTGCGATCCCCCGTCGGGCCGCGCGCCCACGGGATCGCATCTCGCGCATTACCCCACGACCTGCCGGACCGCGTCCACGATGTCCCTCACCTGAGGCAGGACGTACTCCTCCAGCGGTGGGCTGAAAGGGATGGGAACGCCCCGCTCTGGCCAGCTTCTCGTCTGGTCACTTTCGGTGGTAGATTGTCCCGTAGGCCCTGCAAAAGGTCAAGCCCGTAGGCCGCCAGACTCTCCTCGATAAGAAGGGGTCCCACCTCACGGGCAGATCACCTGGCGGGTTCTAGCCTCCGAGATACAGGCGCTTGACCTCGGGATCGTTCAGGAGAGTCTGACCGGTCCCCTCGAAGCGATTCTGGCCCAGTTCGAGGACATAGCCCCGGTCCGCCACCGATAGGGCCTTGGCCGCGTTCTGCTCCACCACCATCATGGTGTAGCCCGCCCGCTTCATGTCCAGGAGCTTCTCGAAGATCAGGGTGACGAACTTCGGGGAGAGCCCCAGGGAGGGCTCATCCAGCAGGATCAACTTGGGCGTGGTCATCAGGGCCCGGCCGACGGCCACCATCTGTTGCTCGCCGCCACTGAGACTGCCCGCGACCTGCCGCTTTCGCTCCTCCAGGACTGGGAAGAGCCCATAGACTCGCGCCAGCGCCTCCTTGACCCGGGCCGGGTCGGTTTCGATGTAGGCCCCCATCTCCAGGTTCTCGAGCACCGTCATCTGGGGGAAGACGATGCGTCCTTGGGGGACATAGGCCAGTCCGAGTCGCACCACCTCGTAGGGAGGGAGGCCAGTGATGTCTTTTCCATCGAAGAGGACCCGACCGGACCGTGGGTGCAGGAGCCCGACGATGGTCTTGAAGGCGGTGGACTTCCCGGCGCCGTTGGGGCCGATGACGCTCACGATCTCCCGCGGCCGCACCTCCAGGCTGACCCCGTGGAGGATCTCCAGCTTGCCGTAGCCGGCCCGGATCCCGTCCGCCTTGAGCAGGAAGCCGTTAGCGTCCAAAGTACGCCTCGACCACGCGCGTGTCGGTCTGGATGACACCCGGGGGGCCCTCGGCGATCTTCTCTCCGTAGTCGAGGACGAAGATCTTCTCGCAGAGGCCCATGACGACCTTCATGTCGTGCTCGACAATCAAAATGGTCTTCCCCTGGTCGCGGAGGCGGGTGATGGCAGCCAGCAGCTCGTTCAGGAGCGTGCGGTTGACGCCGGCTGCGGGCTCGTCCAAGAGGATCAGCTCCGGGTCCCTCATCAGCACCCGGATGAACTCCAGGAGCTTCTGCTGCCCGTAGGAGAGGTTCCCCGCGTATTCGTTCTCGAGCCGATCGAGGGTCACGAAGCGGAGCAGTTCCTGGGCGCGGCGGTGAGCCACCTTGAAGGGTTCCCGCGTGACCACCAGGAGGTTTTCCAGGGCGGTGAGCTCGGGGAACACCCGGATGATCTGGAACGTCCGCCCAATGCCTCGGCGGGCGACCTGGTGGGGTTTCAGCCCGTCAATCCGCTCGCCCCGAAAAAAGACCTCCCCCGCGTCGCGCCGCTCCAGTCCGGTAATGCAGTTGAACAGGGTGGTCTTCCCCGAGCCATTGGGGCCGATGAGGCCGTAGATTTTCCCCGGGGTGAGGACCAGGGAGCAGCGGTTGACCGCGACCACCCCGCCGAAGCGCTTGCTGAGGTCCCGGATCTCGAGGAGGTGTCCGTCATGCATGTCAGATGGTCCGCGGCAGGCGGTAGCGCTCCTGGAGAACCCCCAGGATCCCCCTGGGCATCAGGAGCACCACGAATACGATGATCGCGCCAAAGAAGATTTGATGGAGGTAAAGGAACCGCGCCCACACCAGTTCTTGAAAGACGAAGAGCGTCACCGCGCCCAGGACCGGCCCCCAGATGGTTCCCTTGCCGCCGAAGAGGGCCATCACGATCATCGTGATGGTGGTGAGGAGCGGGAAGACGCTGATCGGTTCGATGTACCCTTGATCCCGAGCGAATAACCCGCCCACCACGCCCGGGACAAAGGCCGAGAGCAGGAAGGCATACAGCTTGTAGCGCGCGGTGTTGATCCCCATGGCCTCGGCGGCGATCTCGTCCTCCCGGATCGTCATGAACCTGAGGCCAACGCGCGACGTGATGAGGAGGTGCGCCGCCCCGGTGACGGCAAGGGCCGCGGCTCCCATGGCGTAGTAGATCTGGCCGCTGGCGTGGAGCGTGGGGAGGGAGAGCCCCGAGCCTCCGCCCGTAAGCCCCTCGAAGTAGGAGACCAGGACCCGCATCACCTCGTTGAGCCCGAGCATGGCGATGGCGAAATAGGGGCCCTTCAGTCGGAGGCAGGGATAGCCGATGATCAACGCCAGGATCACCGCCGCGACCCCGCCCGCGAGGGAGGCCGGCCCCCAGTGCCAACCATGGGTGGTGACCAGGATCGCTCCGGCATAGGCGCCGGTGCCGAAAAATGCCACATGGCCGAAGGAGACGTAGCCCGTGAGGCCGGAGATCAGGTTCCAGCTCTGGGCCAGGGCCACCCACATAAAGAGCTGGAGCATGAACCGGATCCCGTAGCCGGTGGCCACCAGCGGGTAGAGCGCGAGAAGGAGGAGCCCGATGGCGAGCGCCGCAAGGACCGCCCACCTCACGTCGCGCGCCCTCCCAGGAGCCCCGTGGGACGCAGGAGCAGAACGAGCACCAGGAGCACGTACGCCACGGCCTCGGAAAGCTGGGTGGTCAGGAAGAGGGACGAGAGCTGCTCCACGAGCCCCAGGAGCATCCCGCCGAGGAGCGCGCCGGGGTAGTTCCCCGCCCCCCCCAAGACGATTACCAGGAACGACTTGAAGGTATAGACCTGTCCCATCTCGGGCTGGATGGCCACCATGACCGCCACCAGGCTCCCGCCGGCCGACGCCAGGGCCGACGCGATGCCGAAGGCGTAGAGGTGAATGCGGTGGACGTTGATCCCGCAGACCATGGCCACCTCGCTGCTCTGGGAGGTGGCGCGGATCGCCTTGCCGAGCTTGGTTTTTTGGAGGAACCAGAAGGCGATGGCCGTGATCGCGACCGCGACGGCGAATGCGACCAGGCGGGATTTGGACAAGGCGAAGGGGCCCACCAGGAAGGCACCCGTCAGGAACTCCACCGAGCGCACGTCGGAGGTGAAGGTGAGCTGGGCCACGTTCACGAGGGCGATAGAGATCCCAAAGGTCAGGAGCAGTGAAGAGAGCTCCGGGGCTTCCACCACCCGGGCCACCAGGGTCCGCTGGAGGAGCATGCCGACGAAAAACATCAGCGGCAAGGAGACCAGCAGCGACACATAGGGGTTGATGCCCAACAACCGGAACCACCAGAAGGTCGTGTAGGCTCCCAGCATCAGCAGCGTCCCGTGGGCGATGTTGATCACCCGCATGACCCCGTAGATGAGGGCCAGGCCCAGGGCCACCATGGAGTAGAGCGCGCCGGCCAGGAGGCCGGAGATGACCACCTGGCCGACCATGGTGGGGGTGATGGTGACGCCCATGGATGCTCCCGAAAGCAGGGGCGCCCGCCGGTTACCCGGCGGGCGCCGTTCGCTCCTTGCTCAACAACTCACTCGCCTACCGCTGGTTCCAAGGAGGTGCCGGGAACCGGGCTTTCCCCACGGCCAGCTCATCCGGCCAGACGATCACCTTCTTTCCGTCCTGCCACTGGAACATGACCATCTTGTGGGAGACCTGAAACCCGTCCTGATCCACTTTGAACGCGCCGTAGACCGTGTGGGTGTCAATCTTCAGAATGGCGTCCCGGATCTTCTCGCCGTCCAGGGAGCCGGCACGCTTGATCGCCTCGACGAGAACCTGGCAGCCCCCATAGCCACCGGCCGAGTGATAGGAGAGGTCGGCGCCCGGAAACTCCTTCTTGTAGGAGTCGTTGAACTCTTTGGCCCCGGGGTATGGCAGCTCCGGCTCCCACTGGCTCGCGCCGTACACGTACTCTGCGTTCTTGCCCAGGAGCTCATAAAACCTCGGAAGGTCTCCGCCCACCGTCACCCCGTACATCTTGGGGTTCACGTTCAGTTCCTTCATCTGGCGCGTAATGGCCACGGCGTCGTCGAAGTAGGTGGCGGCGCCCAGCACGTCCGGGTTGGCCGCCCGGATCTTGGTCATGAGTGCCGAGAAGTCGGTGTTCCCCTTGGGGTAGGCCTCGACGAAGACCACCTGAAGGCCCTTGTTCTTGGCCAGCTCAATGGTCCCCTGCACCGTCGCCTTGGGGAAGAGGGTATCCTCGTTGATGATGGCCACGGTCTTGAGCCCCCGCTTGGCGGCCATGTCGATGAGCCCTTCGAGATACACTTCGGCCGGAGACTGCACCATGAAGGAGAACTTCCGGCCCTTCTTGAAGATGGAAGTGGTGGAGGCCATGGGGGCCACCATCGGCATCTTGTACTTTTCGTTCACGTTGGCTACGGCCTCGGTGATGGCCGAGGAGTAGGGACCCATGATGGCGTCCACTTTATCTGAGGTAATGAGCTTCTCGTAGAGGCGGACCCCGGTGGCGGGCTGGGACTGGTCATCGTAGAGGACGAACTCGATCTTCCGCCCCAGCACCCCGCCCTTCTCGTTCGTTTGCTTGGCACAGAGCTGGTAGCCCCGCTGCTGGTTCTGCCCAAGGGCGGCATAGGTACCGGTCAAGGAGAGTGCCGCACCGATCCTGATGGGCGACTGGGCAGCTGCAGGTATCACCCACGTTCCAATCCCAAGCACAAAAGCCAGGACGGCCACCCATACCGCGGTCAGCCCGTTACGCCCTTTGCTTAACATGAGATTATCCCCCTCCCCATTCCACGCCTGCCGTTCCTGGTACGCTCCCTCCCCCCACGCCGCCACCGGAAGGTCGTGAGCCTCCCGCCTGTCTAAAAACCCCTCCTGATTCCCCGAAAGATCATGGGCCACGCCCGTCCTTCGGCTCTTGAGAGGTCCTGTCAGCGAGGTGACTTTACACAATCCGCTGGGTGTGGTCAAGCAGCTTACCACTGGCCGCGAGTCGCCACTCCGAGCCGGGTCGGGGCCCACTTTTTGATGGGTCGCAGGGACTTTACTTCGCCAGGCCTGGGATGAGGTCGAGCAGGTCCTTCCCGATCACCGACTCGAACTTCTTGTGGACCGGCTGGAAAGTCGCGGCCCACTGCGTGCGTTGCTCCGGCGTGAGGACCGTGATCTGGAGCTTGCCGGTGGCCTTGGCGTACTCCTGCATCTTCTCGTACGCCTCCTCCTGTTCCTTGGCGTTCTGCTCCCATTCCCACTTGGTGACTTCAGCCAAGCTGTCTTCCAGAACCTTCCGGATGTCCCTGGGAAGCCCCTCCCAAAACAAGGCATTGGTCAGGACCACATAGGCGATGTAGCCATGGGAGCTGACCGTGAGACACCGCTGAACTTCATGCATCCTCTGGGAATAGATGTTCGTGAAGGTGTTCTCCTCGCCATCCACCACGCCGCGCTCCAGGGCGTTGTACACCTCCCCAAACGCCATGACCTGGGGCTTCGCCCCCACGATCCGGAACTGCTCCTCCAGGACCTTGGAGGACTGCACTCGGATCTTCTGGCCCTTCATGTCCTCCGGCTTCACGATGGGGCACTTGTTGGAGGTCATGTGCTTGAAGCCGTTGTCCCAGGCCGCCAGGCCGAGCATTCCCCGGCTCTTGAGAAGGGGGAACAGCTTGGCCGTGACCCGAGGGTCCGTCATGGCCCTGTGGCCGTGTTCTTGATTCACGAACAGGTACGGCAGGTCGAAGACCTGGTACTGGGGAAACCACGGCACCAACTTGGCCGTGGAGGGCGCCAGCAGTTGCACGGCGCCCAACTGGAGGGCCTCTATCTCCTCCCGGTCCTTGTAGAGGGCAGAGTTGTGGAAGGCCTGGACCTCGACCCTACCCTTGAGGCGCTGGTTCACCAGTTCGGCGAACCGGTCCGCCGCCTTGCCCTTGGGGGCCTCCTTGGCCACCACGTGGGAGAACTTGATGACGATGGGCGAGGCTGCCTCCGTGAAGGCCGCGGTCCCGGCGACCAGGGCCAACACCGCTACCGCGACGGCCCATCTGTTCCCGGTATGCATTCTCCGTCCTGCGGCCGGGAAAAAAATTGTCTCCACCACCGGTGGAGACCCGGCACTCTGTTCCTCGACGCCAACTGACTAGCACACGCCTCGAAACCTTGTCAACACAAAGGAGGCAGATTCTCAGGCGAGTTTCCCACGCACCGCCGCCAGCGCCTTGTCGCGAAGCGCCTGGCCCTGGGACTGCGCCGCCCGGACTCTCTCCGTCTGGGCATCCCGGAACGCCTGGTCCTTGATGGACCCCAGGTTGATTTGGACATTCAGGGCGCCACCCTCCAGGGCCGTAGCCGCCAGGAGGGCCCCCACGCCGGCATCCGACGCGGCGCTGGGATTCCCCTGCTCCGCCACCTGCAACGCCAACTCCAGCACCCGGAGCGATCGGGCGCACACCTTCATCGGAGGCTCGACCGCGGTCTTGTACGCCTGCTGGATCGCCTGGGATCGCGCCGCCTGCTGCTCCGGCGTCTCCTTCGGCATCCGGAAGGCCGCTATGACGTGATCGAAGGCCGCGGCATCCTCGTCCACCAGGCCCAGGAACTCCCCCCGCAGCCGGTCCGCCTCGGCCGCAATCGCATTCATCTGCTCGGCCCGGTCGGCGAATTTCTTGCTCCCGGCCGTGGTCCGGGCCACCATGGCCGTGAGCCCCGCCGCCAGGGCGCCCGCCAGGGCCGAGGCGCACCCGCCCCCCGGGGTCGGCGTTCCCGACGCCAAGGCTTCGCTGAACCTCGCCAGCGACATCTCCTGAAAACTCATCACGCAACCCCTATTTCAATTTCGGATTTCGAATGTCGGATTTCGAATTTTCCTTCCGAGAGAAATCCACAATCCAAAATCCGAAATCCAAAATTGGTGCCCGACATCAGTCGGGCAAGAGGTGGTATTCGATGATCTGTTTCGCGTTGAAGCCGGGGATCTGGAGGTAGTGGCTCACGACCTCCTCCAGGGCCTCGATGGGCACCATGCCCACCAGCTCGCATTCCTTCACCAGCAACCCGTAGCGCGCCGCCTCTGCCCTGATCAACTCCACCGCCCGGTGGATCGGGGTCTTCTGGTAGTTGACGAGGTTCATGGAGACCTGGACAATCCCCTTGTCCTCCAGGCTGAGGCCCATGGCCTTCACGTACCGCAGGCCGCCCCCGACGTGGCGGACCGCGTTGGCGATGCGCTTGGCCACCTCCAGGTCGTTGGTGTGCAGGTTCACGTTGAAGGCGATGAGCGGCATCCGGGCCCCGACCGCCGTGACGCCCGATTTCTCGTTGCGGACCTGGGGGCCGGCATCCACTGTCCAGGCCGGATCCTGGAGCTTCTTCACCATGCCCTCGTACTCGCCCTTCCGGATGTCGGCGAGGTTCCGCCGCGCCTCGCTGGTGCAGGCCTCCTCGTAGAAGAAGACCGGTACCTGGTGCTTCTCCGCAAAGGCCTGGCCGAATCGCCGGGCGATCTCCGCCGCCTCGGCCATGGTTGTCCCGCGGATGGGGATGAAGGGCACCACGTCCACCGCCCCCATGCGGGGGTGGCTCCCCGTGTGGTGGCGCATGTCAATCAACTCGACGGCCCGGGACGTCACGGCCATGGCGCAGGCTTCGACCGCGTCGGGCGCGCCCAGGAAGGTGGAGTCCGCCCGGTTGTGGTTCGTGTCCATGGACAGGTCCAGGATCTTGACCGGGAACTGCTTCAGGACCGCCTCCAGTTCCTTCAGAAAATTCGGATCCCGGCCCTCGCTGAAATTCGGGACGCACTGCAGGATCTTCATTCCCGGACGACCCCCTTCCTCCTCCGGCCCGATTCGTCCTCCGACGGGAAGAACATGGCGAGCAAAATACCATGCCGCTCGCTGGACGGCAATACCGGAACCTTGCCGGGATAGAGCCGTCACTCGTCGGGCCCGATTCCGGGCACACCTCTCCTCCGTGCCTTCTTCAGTCACCCTGGAGATGCAGCGCAGGGGTGACAAGTGGTGGACGAGGTTGACGGGTCGGAGGGACGATGCGTCCCCAAGCCAACGAGGCGAAGAACTCAGGGGGTCACGAGGACCAAGAGCCACACCGCTATGGAGAGGAGGATCGAGGAAAACACAGCGGCTGAGCATATGTCCTTTGCGCGGCCCGCAAGCGCATTCTGCTCTGGCCAGAGGCGATCCACTAATATTTCGATGGCCGAATTGAGGAGTTCGACCACGATCACCATGCACCAGCTGCCGATCAGAAGCGCACGCTGCACTCCAGTCTTCCCCAGCCAAAGCCCTGCAGGAATAACGAAGGCAAGCACCAACACCTCAAGGCGGAATGCCTGCTCGTGGCGGAATGCAGCCCGCAGGCCTGCCAGGGAGTACGCTGTCGCGCTCACCAAGCGCCCCCGAACGCTGGCCCTGTGATCGGACGAGCGCGTCACCACATCACCGCCCCGCCGTTCACCCACCACACCTGACCGGTGATGTACGAGGCCTGGTCACTCACCAGGAAGGCCACGGCCTCGGCCACTTCTTCCGGACGGCCCAGCCGTCCCGCGGGGATCCCGGCCAGGCGGTTCTCTAACATCGCCGGGTCATCCAGATGAAGGCGGGTGATGACCTCTTGGGTCTCGATCGTCCCAGGTACCACCACGTTGGCCCGTACTGCGGGGGCCAGTTCTTGCGCGATGCACTTGGTCAGGGCCACCACGCCGGCCTTGGCCGCGCAGTAGTTGGCCCCGTTGCGGCGTCCCCGGAAGGCGGTCTGCGCCGCGAACGTGACAATGGCGCCACGGCCGCTCTTGGTCAGGGCACCGGCTGCAGCCTGGCAGACGTGGAACGTCCCGTTCAGGTTCACGTCCAGCACCCGCTGCCAGGTATCCGGCTTCAACTCGAGAAAAGGGCGATCCAGGTTCAGCCCGGCAGCGCAGACCACGATGTCCAATCTCCCCCACACCTCCAAGATCCGGGCGACCATCCTCGCCACTGCATCCCGGTCGGCTACATCAGCGGGGACAGCCATCGCCCGTCCCCTGTCTGCACCGATCTGAGCCACCACCGACTGCAGGGCATCGGGAGAAGCATGTGCATTGCCTGCCACCGCCGCGCCCGCGGCAGCCAGCCGCCGCGCCACTGCCGCCCCGATTCCTCGGCTAGCCCCCGTGACGAGCGCCACCCGCCCGCTGAGTTCATTCGTCATCTGACCTCGCTCTGCTTCTGCTTGCATGGCCTGCTCGCTAGTAGTGCTCCATCCCTCGCAATCGAGGGGAATCCATCTCCTCTCCCATTTGCGCGGACCCGACGGTCTCGGCGAAGCGGGAGAGGCGGAACTCGCGCAGGGAGAGCGAGGGTTCGCCGTCCACGATCAGCTCGCTGAGCAGCTTGCCCACGATGGGACCGAGGCAGAAGCCATGCCCGCTGAAGCCCGACGCCAGGATATACCCTTCGACTCCGTCCACCGGGCCGATGATCGGCACCCGGTCGGGCGTCATCTCCAGGGTGCCGGTCCACGTCCGCAGGAAGCTGGCCCCGCGGAGCGCCGGGATCGCCTCCGCCGCCCCCCGGGCCAGACGTTCGATCACGCCCGCAGGGACCCCCTGGTCGAACGTGCGTCCTGGCGTGCCGATCCCCCCGATGTGGACGTGGCCCTCGCGCGCCTGCCGGCCGTACACGCCCAGGTCATGCGACGAGATGAACTCCTTGAAGAGGGGTGGCATGCGCTGGGTCACCGCGACGACCGAGCGAGCCGGCTCGATGGGGACCTGGATCCCGAGCGTGTCGCTGAGCATGGGAGTCCAGGGCCCACCGGCATGGATCAGCCGCGGCGCCTCGACGAGGACCCCTCCGTCCCGGTCGCGGCCCGTCAGGGACGTGACCCGCCCGGCCTGGACGCCGACACTCACCGCCTCGGTCTGGGTGAGGAGCGTGACCCCCGCCCGCCTGGCCGCCCACCCGAAGGCCCGCGTGGCCAGAATCGGGTTGGCGGTCCCGTCGGTCGGGCAGTACTTGGCCCCGCTGAAGACCCCGCCAAGATAGGGAGCGCGCCGGCGCAACTCGTCGCGATCCCACATCTCCACCGCGAGGCCGTCCGCCAGCTCTTCTTCCGCCTCGCGCCGCAGGACCGCCATGCGCTCGTCGTTTGTCGCCATGCGGATGTTGCCGCCCTGATGATACTCCACATCGAAGCCCAGCTCCGCCTCCAGCCCCACCCAGAGTCTGATGCTGGCCATTGCCAGTGGCCGCTCCCGGCGGTCCCGGCATTGCGCCCTGACCCCGCCGCCATTCCGCCCGGACGCCTCACCGCCGATGACCGACTTCTCCAGGAGGACCACCTTCGCCCCGCGCCGCGCCAGGTAATAGGCGGCGGCACAGCCCACGATGCCGCCCCCGACGATGGCAACCTCTGCACCCATTTTGCGCGACGTGTTCATCGTCGAATCGCTTCCGCAGCGCCGGCAGACGTATCATCGGCCGCGTGCCGGCCGAGTGCCGAAATCGGCACAGGAAAGATGGGCGGGCGAGGCCGAAACACGCCGACCTCGGTCACGGATCGCCCCGTCTCCCGTGCGATGCACTGGGCGACGAGGTGACCGCACATCCGCCCCTGGCAGTCGCCCATCCCGCAGCGCGTGATCGCCTTGACCTCGTTGATCGAATCCGCGCCGAGCGCCACCGCCCGGCGCACGTCCCCCTGAGTGACCTCTTCGCAGCGGCACAGGATGGTGTCCTCCCGGCTCCACTCGTAGAGGCCGGGGCCGGGGGTGAACAGGGCAGCGTACATCTGCTGGAAGCGCCGCTCGCGCGCCAGGGCCGGGGACAGGCGCCGGATTTCCCTCTCCACATCGCCTGCGCCGTGCCCCGTCCGAGCCGCCGCCGCGATGCCGGCGATCTCCCCTTCCACCAGGGCCAGCGGTCCCCCGCCGATCCCGGCCCCGTCCCCCGCGGCATAGACGCCGGGCACGTTGGTCTGCATGTGCCCGTCGCGGAGGGGAACCTCCCCGCCCCGGTCGGGCCGCCAGTCCTGCTCTGCCCCCATCAGGCGAGCCAGGGTGTTGGACGGGATGAACCCATACCCCAGGCAAAGGGTATCGCACGCCAGGGTCTCCTCGCTGCCCGGGATGGGCCGCCAGTCCTGATCCAGCCGGGTGATGGTCGCGGCCTCCACCTGATCCCGGCCGTGAGCCTCTGCGATGCCCCACCCCGGCCGGAAGGCCACCCTCCAGCGCGAGAGCGTCAGCCGGCTGCTCAGTCCCTCGACCAGCCGCCGCCACTGACCCCAGAGGACCCCGAGATGACGCAGGCTCGCCGTGAAGAGCCGGCCGCCTTCCAGCACCGCGACCACGTCCGCCCCGGCCCGCACCAGCTCCGCGGCCAGAACGACCTGCAGCGGCCCCGTCCCGGCCAGGAGGATGCGCTTGCCCGGCAGGATCCGCTGCTGTTTCAGCAGCACCTGCGCGGCGCCGGCGGTCATCACGCCGGGCAGGGTCCAGCCGGGAAACGCAACCGGCCGGTCATAGGCGCCGGTCGCCAGGATGATCGCCTGGGCCTGTAGGAAGGAGGGCGCCTGCGGGCCGTGCAGCGCCAGGAGGTTTCCTTCGAAGGTGCCCCAGACGACGGTCTCGGGGAGGAATCGCACCCCCGCCTCCATCACCTTCTGCCACAGGGCCTGGCCCTCCCGCTGGTGGCGCGAGGGGTTGCCGACCCAAAGTTCCGCCGCCGCTTGTTTGAAGTATTGGCCCCCGGGGGCCCGGTGGCTGTCAATCAGGGTGACCTGTGCCCCGGCCCGCGCTGCCGCCAACGCTGCGCTCAGGCCGGCCGGCCCCGCCCCGACGACGGCCACCTCGACCCGATCGGCCATGGTCCTATGGTTTCCCTCCGGTGTCTATGACCATTCCCGCTGCCACCGGCGTCAGGCACGCGCGGACGTGCGGCGTATCGTTCACCGTCACCAGGCAATCGAAGCACACGCCAATGCCGCAGAACATCCCGCGCGGCCGGCCGTGCAACGTGCGGCGCCAGGCTTTTCGTCCTGCGGCCAGCAGGGCCCCGGCGATGGTCTCGCCCGCGTAGGCCTGCAGCGGTTCGCCATCCACGGTAATGGTGATGGGCTGGCCCCGCTCAACTTCGGGCGACGTTCCAATCCGCGTCATGGTCGGTCTATTTCCGCCCCTTCCTCGTGGGCTTCGATCGCCGGGCCGCCGCCCGGGGGACCTTGGCCGCCTTCTTGACCTTCGGCTGGCGGGATGCCTGGACGAGCTTCGGTCGCCTGCCTGTCATCACGTACTGGTTGAGCTGCGCGGCCGACAGGCCGTCCAGCTTCAGGTTCGCCAGGTTCCGGCCAGTCCGGTAGTAATCCGTCTCGTTGACCAGGGAAGCGACGTGAATGATCGAATCATACGTGGGCGTGGGGATGCCGAGCTTGCGCCCCAGCGAGGCGGTCAGCGTGACGCCCATGGGCACGTCCTCGGTGATGTAGCGGTCCTGCATCGAGAACGGCCCCTGGCTGGAGGCCACGGCGAACTCGGCGACGCTAACGTTGAAGAGGTCGGTGAAGACCTGCTCGTAGGTCATCGGCGGGTACCCCAGAGCGGCCATGATCGCCTGGCGCTCCCGGTCCATCCCGTTGATGATCTTCTTGACGGAGGGCGTGATCCCCTCCTTGTACATCCAGAATTCGCCCTTGCTGTGCTCGATCCGGCCCATGTTGAACAGGGCGCCGGCGGGATGGACGATGATGTTCGGATTGTAGAGCGCCGGCTCCAGGATGCTGCGGGCCGGCACCACGGTGTCGTACACCCCCTTCAGGGCGGCCATCAGTTCCGGCGTGCGGGCCGCCGGCAGCGCGGCCACCTGGTTGCGGGGGCCGTCGATGCGGTGGATGTTCACAGTGCCGGGACCCTCCAGGCGGCGGCAACAGTAGGGGAACGTGGCCCCTTCGCCCAGGAGGACGTCGGCCTTCACGCCCAGCTCGTCAAAGACCCGGCGGATCTCCAGCGAGCCGCCGGAACCGGGCCACAGGATGACGACATGGCCGTCACGCACCAGGGGCGCGATGGCGTGGGCCACCCGGGTGTGGGTCAGGGCCTGGGTGGCCACCATGATCAACTCGGCGCCGTCCATGGCTGCGGACAGGTCGGTGGTGGCCAGCGCGACCTTGGCAAAGCCGGTGTGCGCCACGCCGGTGACCTTGATGCCGCCCTTTTCGTTTACGGCGGTCACGTTGCCGGCCCACTCCTCGAATTCGAACAGCCGGCACTCGTGCCCTGCCAGGGTGAGATCCCCGGCGATGGCCGTTCCGCCGTTCCCCGCGCCGATGACTGCGATCCGCTTTCCCATGATTACCAGTCTCCTTCCTCGCGCTGCACGGTGATACCGCGCTGGCGCAGCTCTGTGAAGAACATGTCGGTCGGAACGTCCGAAAGGGGAGAGAGGAGCCCGCGCTTCCGGATGTCCCCGCGCAGGATCATCTGGGCGCCGATGCTGGCCGTGTATCCCACCGTCCGGTTCATGGCCAAAAGGCCGGTGTCCAGGTCCCGCTGGTCAATCACCTGGTACAACACGCGCCGCCTCCGGCCGTTCTTGAGGCCGCGCACGTCCACCCGGATCACCGCCACGTCGCGCTCGTCGTCGGCGTACAGGAGCTGGGGTTCCAATAGGATTTCAGCACGCCGTCGAACGTCCAGGAGATCTTGTAGCGCAGGGGGCCGGTGGCCGCCTTGGGCTCCGGGAAGACGGCGCCGTAGGAATGGAATGAGACCGGCAGCAGGACGATGACCGCCTGGACCTGCCGCATGAGCCCGGCGACCTGGTCCTGGTCGCGGGCGTCCAGCCCGACCGGCTCGACCTTGTCCGTCTTCAGGCGGTCGAGGGAGCGCGTCAGCCCGCCGAAATCCGCGTCGGCGGCGATGACGCGGGACACGGCCGGGCTCCGATCCAGGTCGTGCAGGGTGGCTCGTCCCTGCAGACCGATGCCGAGAACCAGGATTCTCAGGGCACCCTCTCCGTCAGAAGGCCAGCAGTTGCGTGAGGGACGTGACGTCTCGCGCCCGTGGCAGGTCGAGGATGGCGGCCTGCAGCTTTTCGGCAGTCCGCCCGCCCACGATCTTCGCCGTCAGCGAACGGAACTTGCCCGCCAGATCCTCATCGCTCAGCGGGTTCTCCGGATTGCCGCGCGGGTACTCGACGGTGGTCTGGAAGCGTCCCCGGGCGGTCTGGATCATCACCCGGGCAACCGTCTTGGCGGGAAACTGGCTGTTGATCTCCGGGTCCACGATCACCTCGACCTTCCGCGCGAGGTCGAGGATCTCCGGCTTCTGCAGGTTCTCCTCGCTCACGTCCTCGGGCTCGATCCTGCGGTACAGCAGGGCCACGGCCAGGGCGAATGGGATGCTGAACTGGGCGGCGATGGCATTGCTCGGTGCGTAGTTGACCAGGCGCGTGACCTCGTAGAATGTTTCCACCATAATCTGCTCGATCTCCGCAGGCTGCACGCCGTGCCGCTTGACCAGCTCCAGCACGGCATCCACGGACGAGTGGGCCCAGCGGCACACGGCATACGGCTTGAAATACGTGCTCAGGATGGCGTACCGGTCCGGGTCGCCCAGGCCGTCCACCAACTGGGCCGCGTCCCAGCGGCCGGAGTAGTCCATCACATCGGCCGGGCCGATGAAACCCTGCAGGGCCAACAAGGCCGCCGCGCAGCCCGTCATTCCCGCCCACCCGATGACTTCCTTGACCATGCTGTAGTTGGCCTGCAAGCCGCCGGGCGGGAAGGATCCGTGAGACGCGGCATTGCCCAGGGCGGATTGCAGGGTAGGCTCGTCGAACCCCAGCAGTTTGCCGGCGGCCGTGGCGGCGCCGAAGACGCCCCAGATGCCGCTGGAATACATCCGGTCCTTGTACCAGGGGACGCGGGCGACGCTGGCCCGGACGGCCACGTCGTACCCGGCCACGATGGCGGCCAGGAACTCCCGTCCGGTGGCCCCCGTGGTCTCGGCGATGGCGAGGGCGGCCGGGATGACCGTGGCCCCGGGGTGTCCCATCGCCATGCGATGGCCGTCGTCCAGGTCCAGCGCGCTGGCGGCGTTGCAGTTGACCCACGCGGCGCCGGTGACGCCCAGGGGCCGGCGGGACCCGATGACGGTGGCCTTGCCGGGGGCGAATTGCTCGTAGGCAAAGCGGGCGCAGATCTGGGTCATGGGCGTGCGGGTGCCCGCGATGGCGACCCCCACCAGGTCCAGGACGCACCGGCAGGCCTCCCGCAACACCCGGTCGGGCAGGCCGCCGGGATCAAGCCGGCGGACGAATGCAACCAGTTCTCCCGTTGCGGACACGTCGTTCCCCTTTTCGTTATTCCCGAAGATGCGGGTCGAGCACGTCGCGGAGGCCGTCTCCCAGCAGGTTGAACGCCAGGACGGTCACCAGGATGGCCAGCCCAGGGAATACGGACAGCCAGGGCGCGTTGAGCAGGTGCGGCGTGCCGTCCCGGATCATGTTGCCCCAGGTCGGTGTGGGCGGCGAGACCCCGAGCCCGATGAAGCTGAGGTTGGCCTCGATGCGAATCGCGGAGGCGGTCCACAGACTGCCCAAGACGACGACCTCGCCCAGGACGTTGGGCAGGATGTGGAGGCGCAGGATCCTGGGCGTGCTGGCGCCGATGGATCGGGCGCCCTCCACGAACTCCCGCTTCTTCAGGGACAGGGCCGAGCCATGCATCACCCGCGCGAACGCAGGCGACAGCATGATGCCGATCGCCAGGATCATCTTGAACAGCCCCGGACCCAGCACCGCCAGCACCAGGAGCCCCAGCAGCAAGGTCGGGAAGGCCATCAGGGTGTCCACCAGGCGCATGATCAGGTTTTCGGTCTTCCCCCCAGCGTACCCGGCCACCAGTCCCATCACCGAGCCGATCACGCCCCCCAGGAGGACGGAACACACCCCCACCAGGAGCGAGATCCGGCCCGCGTAGAGCACGCGGGCGAAGACGTCTCTCCCGAAGGTGTCCCGTCCCAGGAGATGGGTGGGGTCGGGCGGCTGCAGCCGGGTTCTGGTCTCCTGTGCCAGTGGGTCCATGGGCGTGACGAGCGGCGCGCCGATGGACACCATGGTGACCAGGACGGCCAGGACCAGCCCGACCACCGCGGCCCGGTTCCGGGTGAAGGTGCGCCACAGCCGCTGGCGCTCACTCCTGACGTGGCGGGAACTGCCGTCTGCGCTCATCCGTCCACCCCTAGCGCCTGATCCGGGGATCCACCCACCCGTAGATCAGGTCCACGACCAGGTTGATGACCACCACGAAGCCGGTATAGATGACCATGATGGACTGCAACGCCGTGTAGTCGCGGCGCAGGATGGCGCCCACCATCATCTTGCCGAGCCCGGGCCGGGCGAAGACCACCTCCACCGTAACGGAGTCGCCGATCAGGCTCACCGCCCAGATGCCCGTGACGGAGACGATGGGGATCAGCGCGGAGCGGAGCGCATGGCGAAGATGCACGACCCGTTCTTTCAATCCCTTCGCGCGGGCGGTACGGACATAATCCTGGCGGAGGACATTGAGCATTGCGGACCGGGCCAGCCGGGCGACCGACGCCGTCATGACCAGACCCAAGGTGAGCGCCGGCAAGATCAGGTGACTGATGTTCTCCTTCACGTCATCCAGGCTGCCGCCGCCGACCGCGGGCAGCCACTGCAATTGAATGGCAAACAGCAGGATCAGCAGGATGCCCAGGTAGAACGCCGGCACCGACAGGCCGGTCAGGGAAATCACCCGCCCGACGTAGTCCGCCAGATGATTGCGGTGAATCGCCGTATAGACGCCGATGGGGACGCCCAAGAGGGTGCCGATCAGGATCGCCAGGACCGTCAGCTCGAGGGTGTAGGGCAGGGCGTGGGCGACCTGGTCGCGGATGGAGGAGCCGGTGATCATGGAGCTGCCGAGCTCCCCGCGCAGCAGATCGCCCAGGAAGCGGACGTACTGGATGGGCAGCGGCTCGTTGAGGCCCATCCGCTGCCGGAGCGCCTCGACGGCCTCCTTGGACGCATAGTCGCCCAGGGCAGCGACGGCGGGATCCCCGGGGATGACGCGCACGACGAGGAAGACGATGGTGACCACGCCCAGGAACACGGGGATCGAAAACAGCAGGCGCTGGGCGACGTACTTGAGCATGGTCGTTGGCCGGCGAGAGATCCCACGGGACGGGCGTGGCACCTTGCCGCCGCGCCCGTCCCGTGGCCGATCCTCAGGCTACTTCGTCAGGCGGGTCTTCTCGGTGATGCCGGGATAGAGCGCCAGGACCGAGATCAGCTCGTGTCCATAGTCCACGGCGGTGGAGCGGGCGTAGACCTGGTTCTGATACTGGATGGGATACACCACCATGTCTTCCAGGGCCTTGATCTGCGCCTCTTTCCAGAGGGCCACCTGCTTCGCCTGATCCGTCTCGTTCCGGGCCTGTTCGATGAGCCCGTCGATCTTGTTGTAGTGGGAGAAGTTGGTGTTGGGCTTCTTGCCCGTGACCACGATCGAGTCGGAATGGAGGAACTGGGTGAAGAAGATGTCCGCGTTGGGGCGCCAGGCGATGTAGATCACCAGGGGGTTGGCGTCCTTGCGGATCATGCTGTGCATGGTCGGGTGGTCCACGACCTTCACGTTGGCCTTGATGCCCACCTTGGCCAGCTGGGCCTGCATGGACTCGTAGAGCACCCGGTACCCGGTCATCTCGGAGGTGACCATTTCCAGGGGGAACCCGTTAGGGTAACCGGCATCGGCCAGGAGCTTCTTGGCCTTCTCTCGATCCGTCTTGTAATCCAGACCCTTGGCGGCCAACTCTTGGCGGGTGAGGCCGCCCGCCAGGAACTTCACCGGGACGGGCGAGTAGACGTTCTCACCGATCCCGGGGCCGACGAGGGCCAGGAACTCATCCCGCTCCAGAGCATAGGCGATGGCCTTGCGCACCTCCGGCTTGTCCAGCGGTGGAGCCGTGGTCTGGAGGTGCAGGACCGCCACCTCGCCCACACCGAAGACGTCCACCTTCACCCCGGAGACGCCCTTCATCTTGTCCACCCAGGCCTTGTCCGGCGCCCCGTTGATCACGTCCACCTGGGCATTGCGCAGGGCCAGCTCACGGCTGCTGATGTCGGGCATGTAGCGGAAGTCCACGCCGTCCAGTTGCGGCTTCCCCCGGAAGTAGGTGGGATTCGCCACCAGCTGGATGCGCTCCTGGGGGCTGTAGCTCTTGAACATGAAGGGACCGGTGCCAACGGGATGGGTCTTCATGCCGTCGGGCCCGAGCTTCTCCGCGGCCTTCTTGCAGACGATGAACCCCCCGGAATAGTTGGAAACCTTGGCGAAGAACAGGATCGGGGACAGCGGCTTGTCCAGGGCGATTTTCACCGTCTGAGCATCCGGCGCCTCGACAGTCATCCCCGTGTAATCGGCGGCGTAGGCGGACCGATTCTTGTCCGCCGACTTCTGCAGCGAGTAGACGACGTCCTCACTCGTCAACGCGTAGGAGGGCACGCCGGTCGTCGCATGGCACATCACTCCCTTGCGGAGCTGGAACGTCCAGACCTGCTTGCCGTCACCCATTCGTGCCGTGGGCAGGCTCGTGGCCAGGTCGGGTTCGAAGACGGAGCCGTCACCAGGCTTGTAACGGATCAGCCCATTGAAGACCATGTCCACCAGGCTCCGATCCTGCGTCGTGGTGGCGAAGTGGGGATCCAGGCTGCCCACATCCGAGGCGTTCTGGGCGATGCGCAGAATGCCAGCCGAGTGGGCAGGAGCGGGTACGAGAACCGACCAGACCACTACGAAAGCGACTGCCAGCGCGAGCATGCTTCTCATCGGACCTCCCCCTTTGTACGTTCGGATTACAGGCTTCAGGCCGCGCAGTGGTCGCCGTTGCGACCTTCAGCCGCGCGCACAGATCCCCACATGCCTACTCCCGTCAGAAGCACCAGATTTGGCAGGAGGGACAGGATGCCCCTTTCCTCGTTCTCCCTTGGCTGGAATGCGGTCGCGCCTGAAGCGGCGACTCCAGGATTGATGCTGCCCCTCAAATGCGCAACCGGAGAGGAAGGGTATCTATACGGCGGCGCAGGGGATGCGGTGTGTGAAGGAAGCGCGCCCTCGCCCGAGACCGGTCTGTGGGGAATCAATGACCAGGCGAACATATTGAAAGCAGTATCGCTTGTCAAGCGGGAACTCCGGGGGCGCAGCCAGTGTCGGAACGCGGCCGGCGCCCCTGGCGGCATTCGTGTCCGGCTGGAATCCCGGGCAGAGCCGCGGGACGCGAGGACGGGGTTCCGAGGGCCGCTGCGAGCCGGTTCACCTGCCGTGCCCGGCCCACCGAAGCGGCACGAGTCAGAGGAGGATTGGGTTCACCCGTCGCCCTGCCGCTGAAGCAAACGCTCCAGGCGCTGCTTCACCTCCGGCCATTCACTATCAATGATGCTGTAGTACACGCTGTCTCGCACGAACCCGTCCCATAGGACCATGTGCCTGCGCAGCACGCCTTCGCGCACCGCGCCGAGACGTTCGATCGCTCGTTGGGAAGGCTCGTTCCGGAGATCCGTCTTCAATTGCACCCGCACCGCACCCTGATCCTCGAAGGCGTGGGTCAGCAGCAGATACTTGCACTCCGTATTCACAGCCGTGCGCTGGAATTGTGTGCCGACCCAGGTCCAGCCGATCTCCAGCCCGCGGTCGTCGCGCCGGATATCCAGATACCGCGTGGAGCCGACCGCCCTGTTGCTGGCCCGTTCGATGATCGCAAAGGCGATCTGCGTACCGCCTGCGGCGACCTCCAGCGCTTGGTCAATCCAGCCCTGGGTGTCCTCCAGGCTCTTCAGGGACGGCCGCGGCATGTACCGCCAGATCGTCTCGTCCCGCCCGACTTCATACAGGTCCGCCGCATGGCGTCGTGCCAGCGGCTCCAGGCGAACATGCATCCCTTCCAGCGTGACCGGTTGCGGATCGAATATTTTGGTCACGGCGTTCTGCCCACTGCTCACCCTATGGCCGCCGGGCCGCCTTCCGGGGGTCCACCCTGGTAATGCCTTCGATACTATCGAAGTGGCTGTCGGCGCTGATGAGATGGGTCAGGCCATTGTTGAGCATGGTGGCGGCATGGACAGCGTCGCGGGCCATGATATCTGTCCCGTAGCGGGTCACCAGATCGAACGCGCGCCGCATGTCGGCCAGGGTCACCGGGAGCACCTCCCCTCCTACCTGGTCCACCGCCAAGCGGGCCAGGTGTAGACCCCGCTCACGCTCGCCGATGGCGCGATAGCGGTACAGGATCTCTTGCAGGACTTCTGTGTTGGTCAGGGCCTCCACCTCTTCCCGGGCCACGCGCCTGAGGATGGCCACGCAAGGCCCCTTCAGGGGATGTTCCCGGCCGGCGGCGTACATGAAGATGTTGGTGTCCAAGAAGTACTTCACGACCGCTTCCGAGCCCCCGAGTGGGCCCGCTCGATCCCCTCTTCTATCTCCGACCAATCGCCCACGGGGAGTTCCATGGCGGTGATCTCCTCGAAGGCTTTCTGCCTGGCAGTCCGGCGGGCTTGCTTCAGAAGCTGTTCAACAACTGCCTCTCGGAGGAACCCGCTCAGGCGCTTCCCCTGCGCCTTCGCCAGCGCCAGGAGCGCCTGGTACTGCTCGTCGTCCAAGAGGACCTGAATTTTGTGGATGAGAGTTGCCATCCGCTCAATCTCCTCCGCTCCATTCCATACGCTTTTTTTAAGATTATCCCATATCGCCTACTTCGTCAAGGAGACTGTACGACCCTTCCGTTTCCTCGCTTTTCGACTGAGCGCATTCCTGGCGCGAGGTTTGCCGGAACATCCTCCCGATCCAGCGCGTCCGATGTAAACGGGTTTCGATATCAGGTCATTCTATAACCCAGCAGAAACGGTAGGAATGATTCGTTGCGTGAAGCACAACCGCCCTGCACAGGGAAGCGAACCCGAATCGACGATGTTTCGTTTCCTTCGGACATAGACTTCGAGAGTTCGCGCGGGAACTTGGGAGGGTTTTATGACCGGTAGCCGCTTGGGGTAGGCGAAGGAGAGGGAGATGTCGGGCGCCTCGGGTCCCTCAATGGTATCCAGGACCAATTCTCAGCCCGGACTTTTCTGGCCAGCCTCCTCCGATTTTTCCTTGACACAGCGGGCAGGTCCAGCAATGCTTCTGCCTCATCAATCGCCGTCGGGGTGTCAAGGGGTGCCACGGTGCGTCGCCGGGAGCCCCGGCGCCAGGGGCAATCCCGATCAGCCGTCAACACACTCAGCGCCGCCTTCGATTCGATGAGCGCTTCCTGTGTAACGCCACCACACTCCTTCGGCCCGCAAAACGGCGCATCACAATTCGTAGTCGTTAACACAGTCCAGGGGCGAAAATCCCGATGAAGAAGGATCTCAGGCATTTCCTCAGGGTCGCTGAAGAGCGGGCGCCGGAGCTTCTCCTCCGGGTCAAGAAAGAGGTCAGCCCCAAGTGGGAATTGTCCTCCGTTCAAAAGAAGCTCGAGGCGGAAGACCGGCTTCCGATCATGATCTTCGAGAAGGTGCAGGGCCACGACATGCCCATCGTCACCAACCTCTTCGCCTCGAAGCGGCACCTCGCCCTGGCCCTGGAGACTTCCCCCGATCAGGTCGTGACCAGATTCGCCGAGGCGCAGAGGAACCGCATCAAACCGAAAGTTGTGGACTCCGGCCCGGTCAAGGATGTCGTCCTGAAGGGTGACAGGGCGGACCTGCGGGCGCTGCCCATCGTGACCCACTGTGAGAAAGACGCCGGTCCCTACGTCTCTTCTGGGGTGACGATCATCCGGGACCCCGTCTCTGGGGCTCTGAACGCGGGCATCTACCGCAACCGATACCTTTCCCCCACGACCCTCACGGTCAACATGGCCCCGTTGTGCCACGCCGCGCAGGTCACGGCCGAGGCGGAAGCCCGCAAGCAGCACGTGGACGCGGCTATCGTCATCGGTCACCACCCGGCGATGGGGATGGCGTCACAGCAGCGCGGCCAGCTTTCCGATTTCGAGCTGGAGACGATGGGCGGCCTGCTGGGGGAGCCCGTGGACGTCGTCCGCGGCGAAACGGTGGACGTGCTGGTTCCCGCCGATGCAGAGATCGTGATCGAGGGGAGGATCCGGACCGATGCCTGGGAGGACGACGGCCCCTTCGGGGACTACTGGCTGTACTACGCGCCTCCGAAGAAGGCCCGCGTGTTCGAGGTCACGGCGATCACACACAGGCGCGACGCCATCTATCACGACGTCTTCAACGTCGGGCCCGAGCATCTGGTCCTGTTCTCCCTGGGGATGGAGGGGGTGGTCCTCTCCCAGTTGCAGCAATTGGTCCCGCAGGTCACGGCCATCAACGTCCCCGTCTCCGGCTCGGGCAACCTGGTGTACGTGCAGATCAAGAAGGACATGGAAGGGTTGGGGGTCAATGCCGCGCTGGCGGCCCTCGGCGCCTACCGGTTCAAGTGCGCGGTCGTGGTGGACCAAGACGTGGACATCTACGACGACAAGAAGGTCATCTGGGCAATCATGACACGGACCCAGCCGGACCGTTCGTTCTTCTACGTCCCCGGCTCCTACATCTCCAGGGTGGATCCCACCGGCTACCGCCCGTGGCACTCACCGGACAAGGGAGATCGGCTGCTCAGCACGAGGCTGGGGATCGATGCCACCAAGCCCCTGGATCCCTCTTTCCCCGAAGTGGCGGAGCCGCCCCGGACCATGTGGACCGGGCTTGACCTGCGCGAGTATCTCAGGTAGAGGTGCCATCCAAAGGACCTTCTCGACTGCTCGGCGATGGGCAAGGTCTTCGGAGCGTCCACGCCGGGCGCAACAATTCAGTCGCTCTCTCTGGCGGAGGTGGAAGGAAAATGAAAATGAACCGGAAGCGCGTCGCGGCAGGATTGCTGGTGCTTGGGATGGTTCTCGGCGGCAGCTCAGCTCCGGTGCGGGCCCAGAAACCCCTGAAGAAGGTCGTCTTCCTGACCAACTACGTTTTCCACGGCAGGCATTCGCCCTACTTCGTGGGGGTGGAGAAAGGCTTCTACAGGGAGGCAGGGTTTGAGGTTTCGATCTCTCCTGCCACGGGCAGCGGATTCGTGCTGGCGGCCCTGGAAGGCGGGAAGACCGACTACGGAATGGCGGAGTCCACCTCCGTCGTCCAAGCCATCGCCAAGGGGGCCAAGGTCAAGGGCTTCGGGGTCTTCATGGACATCACCACCAGCGGGCTGGCGTCTCTGACGCCGCACCCGACGCCGCAATCCCTCACGGGCAAGACCATCGCCGCATCCCTGACGGACAGCGCCAGGGTGATCCTGCCGATCATCTTCAGCCTGAAGGGTCTTGATGCCGCATCCATCAAATGGCAGGCGGCTGACCCGGGAGTCTACTTCCCACTCCTGCTGGAGGGGAAGGTGGACCTCTTCACGGCGTCCATTGACGGCGACGTGCCGGCACTGATGCGGGTTGCCGGTCCGCAGGGCAAGACCGTCCATTTCTCCTCATTCGCCGATTGGGGGTATGACGTCTTTGGCTACTTCCTGGTGACGACGGCCGACAGGATCGCCAAGAACCCGGATGAGGTGAAGGCGTTCGCCGCGGCGACGGTCAAGGCCGTGAAGTACTCCATTGACCACCCGGAGGAGACGGCGCAGATCATGGTGAAGGCCAACCCCACCCTGGACTACAACACGACGCTCGCCCAGTGGAAGCAGTCCATCAAGGCGATCGACACGGCGTACGTCAAGCAGAATGGGTATGGGATTGCGACGCCGGACAGATTGCAGCGGACCGCTGATCTGGTGAAGCAGGCCTTCAAGCTGACCGGAACCATGGGGCCGAACGACATCTACGCCAGCGGATTCATCGCCCGCTGACGTGAACGGCATGGGAGGGGCCGTTCAGTCCGGCGGCCCCTCCCAGCGGATATCCGGCCAGCCTACTACCTCGTTCGCCTGGAAGGACGCCACTTCAGGAAGATTCTCTCCAGCAACACCACCCCGCCGATCGCCAGAGTCGTGAGCAGCGTGATGGACACCAGGGTGGCGAAGACCAAGGGGGTGTCGAGGTTGAACTGCCCCGACAGGATCAGGTAACCCACGCCGCTGTTCCCGCCGATGAATTCTCCCACGATGGAACCAACCAGGGCCAGGGGAAAGGCCACCTTCACGGCGTCGGTGATGTACGGTACGGCGTGCATCAGCCTCACCTTCGTGAAGATGCGAAACTGCGTCCCACCCGCCAGCCTGGCCAAGTCCAGGACGTCGGGTTCGATCTCGCCAAGGCCCGTGACCGAATTCACGAAGACCGGGAACAGCCCCAGGAGGAAGGCCAGCAGCACCTTGGGTTCCGTGCCCAAGCCGAACCAGATCACGAAAAGAGGGGCGATGGCGATCTTCGGGATGCTGTTGAAGGCCGCCAGGAACGGCAGGACGATCGCTTTCAGGGGTTTGACGTAGATGACGGACAGCGCCATCAGCACCCCGATGACGAGGGACAATGCCAGCCCGATGATGGTGGTCGTGGCGGTCACGCCCAGATGGTGCGCCTGGATGGAAAGCGTCTGCCAGAACTTGATCGCGATGGCGGAGGGTACGGGAAGGATGTAGGCCGGCAGCCGAAGGAAGCCGGCCCCGTACTCCCAGATGACGATGAAAAGGAGAAAGCCGAGGAGAGTCTCCGCGGCCCCGCGAACCTGGTCCCTGCGTTCCCGTGTCATGTTGGAATCACCTTCACTCCACCCACTGGGCCTCGATGTTGTCCCGAACGACCCCTGCGATCTCCACAAACCTCGGGTCCCTGAGCGTCTTCGCATCCCGGGGGCGCGGAAGGTCCACCGGGATCACCGCCTTCGCCTTGCCCGGCCTGGCCGTCATCACAACGATAGTATCCGACAACAGCACGGCCTCGGTGATGCTGTGGGTGACGAACACCACGGTGGTCTTGTTCGCGCTCCAGATCTTCTGCAGCTCGAAGCCCATCTTCTCCCGGGTCATGATGTCCAGGGCCCCGAAGGGCTCGTCCATCAGCAGCAGAGAAGGATTGAGGAGCAGGGCCCGGCAGATCGCCGCCCGCTGCTGCATCCCGCCGGACAGTTCGTGGGGATACCGTTTCTCAAAACCCTCCAGGCTTGCCAGCTTGATCAGCTCCAGCGCCCGCTGGCGGTATTCGCTTGGGTTCTTGCCACGCATCTCCGCCGTGAACAGGACGTTGGCGAGGGTGGTCCTCCAGGGAAGGAGAACGGGGGATTGAAACACCATGCCGACGTCCCCGATGGGCCCTGCGACCTCTTTCCCACGCAGGTACACCTTCCCCCCCGTGGGCGGCACCAGACCCGAGACGATCCTCAACATGGTGGACTTGCCGCACCCGCTCGGCCCGACCACCGTGACGAACTCGTTCTCCCTGACCTCGAACGACAGGCCCTCGACCGCTGTCCCCGTCTCGAAGGTCTTGGCCAAGGACTCTACTTTGACAGCCACCGTGGTCTCCGTCATGATGGTGATATTGCTCCGCGGCTCAGCCGTGGGTCGCGAGGCGTCCGAGCACCTTTCCCGCGGTGTGCACGAGGAGCCACTTCCTGAGGGGTCGCTTTCGACTCGGGTCGTGCAGTGCCACCCGACCCGGCTCCGTGCAGGATTTCATTCCAGAAGAGTCGTGGAGGCATCTATAGCACTACGATCTGTGAGGCGTCAATGGAAAAGCCCACACAGATCCGTTTGCCGTTGACGCTTGATTCCACTCGGAACTATGCTTCCCGCAAAACATTCAGAGAGGTTGCCCATGTCCCCTGTCGTACTGGATGGTGAACGCCTGACGCTGACTGACGTGGAGCGGGTGGCCCGACACGGCGAGGCCGTGGCGTTGGACCCGGCCGCCCGCCCCAAGGTCGAGGCCGCCCGCCGCGTGATCGAGTCCGCCTTGGCGGACGGACGACCCATCTACGGGGTCAGTACCGGCTTCGGCCCCTTGAGCGACGTCTTCGTGGGCGCCGCCGACCGCGAGGCCCTGCAGCGGAACCTCCTGCGCAGCCACGCCATCGGCATCGGCGATCCCATCGGCGAGGCGGAGACGCGGGCTACGGTCCTGTTGCGGGCCAACGTCCTGGCCAAGGGGTACTCGGGCGTCCGCCCGGAGATCGTTGACCTCCTCTGCGAACTCTTGAATCGCCGCGTGCATCCCATCATCCCCGAACGCGGCTCCGTCGGGGCCAGCGGGGACTTGGCCCCGCTGGCGCACTTGGCCCTGGTCCTGATCGGCGAGGGGGAGGCTCGGCACCGCGGCAAACGTCTCTCGGGCGCCGAGGCGTTGCGGCGCGCCGGGTTGGCCCCGGTCACCCTCAAGGCCAAGGAGGGCTTGGCCCTGGTCAATGGCACCTGCGGGATGACGGGGATCGGGGCCCTGGCCCTGAACCGCGCCGAGCGCCTGGTCCGGCTCGCCGACGTCGCCGGCGCCATGACGCTGGAGGCCCTCCGCGGCTCACAGATCCCGTTTGACGAACGCCTCCAGGCGGTGCGCCCCCACCCGGGCCAGGCCATCTCCGCGCGGAACCTGCGAAGCCTGCTCCAGGACTCCGAGGTGATGGTCTCCCACAAGGATTGCGGCAAGATCCAGGATAGCTACACGCTCCGCTGCATCCCGCAGGTCCACGGCGCCGTGCGCGAGGTGCTGGTCTTTGCGCAAGCCACCGTCACGCGGGAATTGAACGCCGCAACGGACAATCCCCTGATTTTCCCGGAGTCAGGCGACATTCTTTCGGGGGGCAACTTTCACGGCCACCCCGTCGCCCTGACCCTGGATGCCCTGGCCATGGCCTTGGCGGGGCTCTGCGGTTTTTCCGAGCGGCGCATCGAGCGCCTGGTGAATCCCCAGCTCAGCGATCTGCCCGCGTTCCTGGTGAAGTCCAGCGGCCTCCATTCTGGATTCATGGTGGCGCAGATCGCGGCGGCCTCTCTCGTGTCCGAGGCGAAACTGCTCGCGTCGCCAGCCAGCGTGGACTCCATCCCCACCTCTGGGAGCAAGGAGGACTTCGTCAGCATGGGCTGGCTGGCGGCCGTCAAGCTCGCCCAGATCGTGGATCGCCTCGCCGCCATCCTGGCCTTGGAGTTCCTCTGCGCCGCTCAGGGATTGGACTTCCTCCTTCCGCTGAAACCGGGACGGGGCGTCCTCTCTGTCTACGAGTTGCTCCGACGCCATGTGACCCACCTCGAAGAGGACCGCGTCCTCCGGCATGATCTCGATCGGATCCTGCCGCTCCTGGAGGACGGGAGCCTGCTGGCTGCCGCGGAGGGCGTGGCCGGCCCGCTTGCCTGACTCGGGCGACGATTCGCGGGTCTGTCCTTGACGAACGCGCACGATTCGTGGCCTAATTGAAGCCAACTGAATGACGAAGCTGCAACCGCAGATGGACGCAGATGCACGCAGATTCTTTCGGAGTTACTCATTCCTGAACTGCGGGCACTCATCCTGCCCGGAACACAGCTCTTGACCCGAGGAAAAATGATGAAGGAGGAGCCACCGATGAGCCGAGACACGCGGAACAGCATGGGAGCGCTACTCGCAGTCGTGACAGCCGTGCTCCTGGTGACGGCGCCCGCGCTGGCCCAGGAGACGATCAAGATCGGTTTCTTCGCACCGATCACCGGTCCTGCAGCCGCGGATGGGGCCAGCGCCCAGCACGCGGTCGAACTGGCCGTGAAGGAAGTGAATGCAGCCGGCGGGATCAGAGGGAAGAAGGTGGAGCTGATCGTCTACGACGACCGCTTCAGCCCCCAGGAGGCGGTGGCCATCGCCAACAAGCTGATCGAGAAGGACCAGGTCGCCGGGGTGGTCAGCGGCTCCTACAGCGGGCCGACCCGCGTGACGGCTCCGATCTTCGCCAAGGCCGGGGTCCCCATGGTGGCGGGCTATGCCGTTCATCCGGACGTCACCAAGGCGGGTGAGTCGAATTTCCGCAACGGCTTCCTCGGCGAGGTCGAGGGAGGAGCAGCGGGCGAATACGCGGTCAAGGTGCTGAAGTCCAAGACCCCGGCCGTCATCTACATGGACAACGATTTCGGGCGGGAGATCTCGGCCGGGTTCATCAAGCGGGCCGAGAAACTCGGTGCCACCATCGTGGCCAGGCAGGTGTACAAGTTCCCGGGTGAGAAGGATTTCCGTCCCTTCCTCACCAGGATCAAAGAGGCCAAGCCCGATCTGATCTTCGCCGCGGGGTACTACAACGAGGCCGCGTTGATCGTCCGCCAAGCCAAGGAATTGGGAATCACCGTCCAGATCCTGGGCGAGGAGGGATTCGATTCGCCCAAGTTCATCGAGCTGGCCGGCAAGGACGCCGAGGGGGTCATCATCGCGACGAACCTGGACCGCGATGATCCGCGGCCCGTGGTCCAGAATTTCCTGAAGAACTACAAGCAGGCCTATAATTATGACCCCGACATGGTGGGCGCCAGCAGCTACGATGCCTTCAAGATCCTGGTCGCGGCCATCGAGAAGGCCGGAACGGATCGGAAGGCTGTCATCAAGGCCCTGATGGAAACACGGGACTACAACGGCCTGACGGGGAAACTCACCCGATTCGTGAAGGGCGAGGTGATCAAGTCGGTGCAGTTCCAGATCGTCAAGGACGGGAAGTTCCGGCGCCACGGCGTGGTGGACAACCCGGAGGTCATCACGCCGCCGACACCATAGCCGACAGGGACAGCGACAGCGACAGGGAGGCGGGGGGCTGACCGGTTCGGTCCCCCGCCTTCTCGTGTCCGCACCCCTCGTGGTTCAAGGTTCGATGTGCAAGGTTCAACGTTGAACATCGAACGTCGAACATCGAACTGGCCCTCTGGACTCTCGGCTCTCGGCTCTCGGCTCTCGGCTCTAGGCTCTCGGAAATGATCTGGCAGCAGATTGCGAACGGCATCGCCACCGGGGCCGTGTATGCGCTGACGACCCTCGGCCTCACGATGGTCTACGGGGTGCTGCGCGTGCTGCACGTCGCGCACGCCGGTGTGTATGCCCTGGGGGCCTATGTAGGTCTCTGGGCCTTCCGCGCCACGGGGAGTTTCTGGCTCAGCCTGGTGGCCGCCATGGCCGCCTGCGCCCTAGCCGGGTTGCTCATCGAGCGGTTCCTCTACGCCCCTCTGCTCCACCTTCCCCGGATCATCCCGCTCATCGCAAGCATCGGCCTCTTCATCGCCATGGAGGAGGCGTTCCGGATCGTGGCGGGACCGTACGCCCTCGCGTATGACGCAGAGGTTCGATTTGGAAGCCTGGCCCTGGGCCCCCTGCGCCTCACCGGGCCGCAGACCCTGATCCTCACTGTCACCTTGGTGCTGCTGGGACTGCTCTGGTTGCTGCTCTCCCGTTCCAAGGTCGGCCTGGCCATGCGGGCCACCGCCATGGACGCAGAGATCACCTCCAGCTTCGGCGTCAACACCCGCGCCATCATCGCGTTGAACTTCCTCATCGGCTCCGCCATGGCGGGAGCCGCGGGCGCCCTTATCGGCGTGTACGACAACCAGGTGTGGCCGACCATGGGGAGCGTCCCCGCCTACAAGTGCCTGGCTATCGTCGTCCTGGGCGGGCTGGGCAATATCCCGGGCAGCGTCCTGGCCTCGTTTCTCATCGGGCTGGCCGAAACCCTGCTGATCGGCATCGTCGCCATTCCCTTCCCCCGGGACGCCCTGGCCTTCGTCGCCATGATCCTGGTGCTCATGTTCCGACCCTACGGCCTCCTCGGGAAAGGCTAGGGGCTGCAATGGATCCACAGATTACGCAGATTCACGCAGATTTCACGGGAGAAGCGCTTTTCCGAAGAATCTGTGTAATCTGCGTAATCTGCGGATAAGTTCGAGGTGTCCTTCTGATGTTGAGCGGGTACGTCGTCACCGTCCTGATCACCATCGGCATCTACGTGATCCTGGCCCTGAGCCTGAACATGATCACGGGCTACGCGGGCCAGATCTCGCTGGGGCACGCCGCTTTCATGGGGATCGGCGCGTATACCTCGGCCCTGCTCTATACCAGGGCGGAGTTCAGTTTCTGGCCCGCCTTCTTCGTTGCCGGGCTCGTAGCCGGCGCGGTGGGGGCGGTGCTGGCGATCCCGTGCCTGCGCGTCCGGGAGGACTTCCTGGCCATCACCACGATGGGCATCAACTTCGTGGTCGAGGCCACGTTCCTGTACGTGCCCTTCTTCGGCGCCGGGATGGGGATCGGGGGGATCAATCCCCCAAGCCTCTTCGGGTCGGAGATCAGCAAACCGGGCTTTCTGCTTCTCGTCACTGGAGTGATCGCGGCTGTCATCGCTGTGGACCGGTGGCTGACGCGGTCGTGGATCGGCCTCGCCTGGGCCGCCATCCGAGAGGATGAAGAGGCCGCCGGGGCCATGGGGATAGATGTCGTGCGGTTCAAGGTCCTCGCCTTCACCCTTGGAAGTGCGGGGGCCGGCCTCGCCGGAAGCCTGTACGCCCATTTTCTGACCTTCATCATGCCGGTCAACTTCGGCTTCGCGCAATCCATCGTCATCCTCTCGATGGTCGTCTTCGGGGGGATCGGGACGCTGCGCGGGCCCATCGTGGGGGCCATCGTCCTGGGCGCATTGCCCGAGATCTCCCGACCGGCGATGGAGTACCGGACCCTCCTGTACGGCATCCTCCTGCTCCTGCTGATGCGGTATCAGCCGGACGGGATCCTGGGCGAGCGCAGCCTGCTCGTTCGGGGGTGGCGGCGGCTCTGGCCAGCCGCAATGCAAAATTGAAAACTGACAACCGACAACTCCCAATGGCCGGTTTTGCGTTGTCAGTTTTGAATTGTCAGTTGCCCGAAACGGAGTGAGGGATGGCTTTGCTGGAGATCGAACACCTGACCAAGGAATTCGACGGCGTCACCGCGCTCCAGGACGTCAACCTCCAGGTCCGCGAGGGGGAGATCCTTGGCGTCATCGGGCCCAACGGGGCAGGGAAGACCACTCTGTTCAATTGCATCACCGGGATGTTCACCCCGCATCGGGGAACCATCCGGTATCGCGGCGAGCCGATCCAGGGGCGCAGGCCCCACGAGATCGCCCGCCGGGGCATCGCACGCACCTTTCAGATCGTGCGTCCGTTTCCGGCCCTCTCCCTCACCGACAATGTCCTGGTGGCCTATGGGCACCGGTACTATCCTCGCCTGGGAGCTTCCACCACGGCCTCCCGCACCCAGGCCAGCTTGCAAGCATGCCACCGCCTGCTGGAGCGGGTTGGTATGGCGGCGGGCCACGAGCGAGCGGCCGGAACCCTTCCCCTGGGGCTCAAGAAGCGGCTGGAGATCGCGCGGGCCCTGGCCCTCAATCCGTCTCTCCTTCTCCTGGACGAGCCCTCGGGGGGACTCCGGCACGAGGAGTCCCAGGAACTCCTGGAGCTGATCCGCCGGTTGAATCAGGAAGGCATCACGATCGTGCTTATCGAGCACAACATGCCGATCGTGATGGGGGTATGCCGACGGCTGGTAGTGCTGGACCACGGCATCCAGATCGCCGAGGGCGATCCCGCCGCCATCCAGCGCAACCCCCTCGTAATCGAGGCCTATTTGGGAAAGGGCACCATCTAAGGCGGTCAACTAGCAATGTGTCGAGTAGTCAATCGGGAAAGACCAGAGAACCCCAGGACAAAGAACCTGACCAATCGACCAATTGACGAATCGACCAATTGATAACAATCGTGACAGCCATACTCGAAGTCCGCAATTTAGAAGTGACGTACGGCGAGTTCGCCGCAGTCCGCGGCGTGAGCTTCGACGTTCACGACGGAGACCTCGTGACCATCATCGGGGCCAACGGTGCCGGGAAGAGCACCATCCTTCGATCGGTCATGGGCCTGCTGCGCCCCCGCGCCGGAAAGATCCTCTTCCGGGGCGAAGATATCACCGCTGAACCTGGGTATCTCCGCGCGCGCCGCGGGATCAGCCTGGTTCCGGAAGGCCGCCGGATCCTCCCCGATCTCACCGTCGAGGAGAACCTTCGCCTCGGCACCTATGTCCTGCAGGACGCCGGCGAGGTGGCCGCAGAGCTGGAACTCGCCTACACCCTGTTCCCGCAACTCCGGGCGCGGGCACGACAGCGGGGCAAGACGCTGTCAGGCGGAGAACAGCAGATGCTGGCCATCGCGCGGGCCCTGGTGGGACGACCGCGACTGCTCCTGCTGGATGAGGTGTCCCTCGGCCTGATGCCGACCCTGGTCGAGCAGACCTTCCAGACCATCAGGGAGCTCCACCGGCAGGGCGCGACCATCCTGTTGGTGGAGCAGAACGCCCGCATGGCCCTCTCCGTGGCCACCCGCGGGTACGTCCTGGAGACGGGGGCCATCACCTTGAGCGGCACCGCGGCGGAACTGGCCGCCGACCCCAACGTGAAACGGGCCTATCTAGGTGGCTAGAAACTTGGTTCCGCAGTGCTGCAGTCCTGCGGTGCTGCAGTTAACGGCAGCACGGCAGCACTTCCACACCACAGCACGCCGGAGGCTACGATGAAGGAAACCCGTGCCGCCCTGGCCGTGGTGACGGGGGCGACGCTGCTGGGCTCCATGGGGGCCTGGGGACGAGCCATCTACCGCTACGAAGGCAACCCGATGGCCGTCGTCACATGGCGGGCCCTCATCGGAGCAGTGGTCCTGGCCGCCCTGCTGGCCATCTTCCAGCCCACCCTCCTCCGCATCCGAGCCCGCGATCTTCCCTTCTTTGCCCTGTACGGCTTCGTCGGGGTCACCCTGAACTTCTGGGCCTATTTCTCGGCGGTCAAGTTCACGACCTTGGCGGTTGCGATCACCCTGCTCTACACCTATCCGGCCTTCGTGGTTCTCCTCTCCGCGCTGTTCCTGCGGGAGCGGATCACGAACGCGAAGCTGGTGGCTGTCACCGTCACCCTGCTCGGTTCCGGACTCGTGGCTCAGGTGCATCAGGCGGACTGGATCCGGGTCAATCTTCGCGGGATTCTCTTCGGGCTGCTGGCCGCGATCAGCATGGCGACCTACAGCATCTTCGGCAAGCGCGCCCTGGCCCGTTACCCGCCCTGGACCGTCGTCCTCTACGCCTTCACGGCGGGCAGCCTGTTCCTGGCGGTCCTGAGCGGACCGCGACTGCTCCCGGCACTCCGCTACCCCGCCATCGCCTGGCTCTGGATCCTGGGACTGGCCCTGGTTCCCAGCCTGGGTGGGTATGCGTTGTACATGATCGGCCTGCGCGACCTGCCGGCGAGCCAGGCGAGCATCATCGCCACCTGGGAGGTCGTGGTGGCTGCCTTCCTCGGCTGGCTGGTCTTTCGCGAACACCTGGTGCCCGTGCAGTATTTCGGCGCCGCCCTCGTCTGCTTCGGCATCGGCTGGATCCAGCGGGCGGAGACTTGAGAGCCGAGAGCCGCGAGCCGGGTACTCCCCTGACATCCACGCTCGGCCATGCCCCTGGTCTGGCCTGTTGCGTCGGGGGCCGTCCATCTGAAGGGCATCCATTCCTTGATCTGAGACAATACGTTGCAGTATGTTGCCATTAATGGTATTCTATCTGCATGGAATTCAGGCGTCTGGTCGAGCTGGTGGCGGATGACCCGGTCTTTGAAACCGGCTTGCTGTTGGCCGGCGAGGTAGACATCCGAGACGTGCGTCGGCAACTGTCACGCTGGGTGGCGGCCGGGCGCATCCAGCAATTCCGCCGCGGCGTGTACGCGCTGGCACCCCCCTTTCGGAAGGTGGAGCCCCACCCATTCGTGGTAGCCAACCGCCTTGTACGCGGCTCCTACGTCAGTTGCCAGTCAGCGCTGGCATTTCATGGCCTGATTCCGGAGGGCGTTCCGGTGACGACCTGCGTCACGACGAGGCGGCCCGCCCGCTGGCAGACCACGGCGGGCACGTTTCAGTATCGCCATATCGCGACGGCGCTGTTCGCCGGGTACTCTCTCGCGGATCTTGGCGGCGGACAACAGGCCTTTGTCGCGACGCCGGAGAAGGCGCTGCTCGACCTTATCCATCTGCACCCCAGGGGAGACGCGCCCGAGTACGTGCAGGAGCTGCGCCTCCAGAACCTGGATCGCCTGAACCTGGTCGGCTTGGCGAGCCTGGCCGAATCCCTTGGTCATCCCAAGCTCCGACGTGCGGCGGCTCTGGTTGCCGACCTGGCCCGCGCTGAGGCGCAAGAGTATCAGACGCTATGAAAGAAACCTTGCGCGCGCTGGCGCGAGCCGCCCCCTCACCTGTCCAGGCGCGCAACGCGGCCCGCGAGTACATGCAGGCTCGCATCCTGGGGTGCCTCCAGCGTGCCGGAGCCATGATCCCGCTGGTCTTCCACGGTGGCACGGCGCTGCGGTTTCTGTATGCCGTCCCGCGATTTTCGGAGGACTTGGACTTCGCCCTGGAGCGCCCCCAGACGGGGTACGATCTGCGCCGGTATCTCCTCGCCATCCGGACGGAGTTCGCCGCGGAGGGGTACGCGGTCGAGCTCAAGGTCAGCGATCGAAAGCTGGTGCAGAGTGCGTTCGTGCGGTTCGTCGGCCTGCCGCACGAGTTGGAGCTGTCGCTACGCCGAGATGAGGTGCTCGCCGTCAAGCTCGAGGTGGACACCAATCCGCCGGCCGGCGCAGGCCTGGCGACGACCGTCGTGCGCCGGCACGTCGTGCTGCAGTTGCAGCACCACGACCGTGCCTCCCTCCTGGCGGGCAAGCTGCATGCCCTCCTCCAGCGCCCCCACACCAAGGGGCGCGACCTCTACGACCTCCTGTGGTATCTGAGCGATCCCGACTGGCCATCACCGAATCTGACGCTACTCAACAATGCCCTTCGGCAGACGGGCTGGCAGAGGAGACCCTTGTCGGAAGACACGTGGCGGGAGGTTGTCCGCAAGCGGTTGGCCACGGTAGCCTGGGGGCAGGCTGTGGCCGACGTCCGTCCGTTCCTCGAACCGAGCGCCGACCCGGCGCTCGTGACGCACGAGAACCTGGTTCGGCTGCTCTCGGCGCGTCGGGCGTGATGGGGGTGAACGCTCAGAGGGTGTGCGGCCTTCAGGTGCACCTGTCACCCGCTTTCGTGCAGCGTACCGCGCAAGACGGATATGGCCTCCGTAGGCCTGCCTAGCCCTGGGGGCTCGCACGCCACCATACCCATAGCCCTCGATTGGCACTCCGCTTTGGATCATCCGCTGCCACTACGGGGGCAGGGGTGGCCACGAGGGCGTAGCAGGTCTACGAGGTGGACCCGCTGGTGTGTCCCCGCTGCAACGGGGCCATGCGGATCATCGCCTTTATCGAGCCTGCCTGTGCCGACACGGCAGACAGGGGGCTCTGGCCCACCCCAGCCCACAGCCCGCCCGTCGCGGGGTACCCGTTGCCGTCATCTCGGCAACGGGTCATCGCCGCGTAATCACACAGCCTTCAGTGTCCGACGCGACCGGTCCGCGGACCTGGCGCCGCCCTTGGCTCCGGGGTCGGCTGAGGTCTGCCCGGCGGCGGTCCCGGGCGCCCATGGTTCCCCTTGACAGCCGGCGCCGGTGCGCCAGATACTCCACCCTGACTTTGGCAGGCGACCAGGGAGGCCTGCGGCTGGCGGCCAGAGGTCGGGCCGGGCCGGTCGGCCCAGCTCCGGCGGGCTCGCTTCCTGGCCGGCGGTCCGACGGCGCGCGCCGCCGAAAGGGAAATTCCTATCACCCCCGGTTGTCTGGTCTCCAACGGCGTCTGCAATAATAGACCAAGGGGAATGCCGGTATGGCGATGTCCGAGGTGCAAAGGAAGCCTGCGAAGCCGTTTCTGAAGTGGCCCGGCGGGAAACGCTGGCTCACTAGTTATATCGCATCGGTCCTGGACTGCCACGGGTATCGTAGATACTTCGAGCCGTTCCTTGGCGGGGGTGCCGTCTTTTTCGCCTTGCAGCCTGAGGCTGCGACCTTGTCCGACGTCAATGCCGACCTCATCAGTACGTACACTCAGGTTAAGTGCAGACCCCACCACCTAATCCGAAGGCTCAAGCAACTGCCCGTGGATCAAGCCACGTACAACAGGCTTCGTGAGGCGGAACCGAGGAATCGGATGGACCGAGCTGTCCGGTTTCTGTATCTGAATCGTACCTCGTTCGGAGGGATTTATCGCCTCAATCAGAAGGGCGGGTTTAACGTGCCTTTTGGAGGCGGACAGCGGACGCCGGCGCCGCTTTGGGAAAATAGCCTCCTTGTCGACGCATCGCGCTCGCTCAGAAGCGCGGAGATTTGCGTGGGTGACTTTGAGGACGTCCTTGCGGGGGTCGGGCGTGGGGATCTGGTGTATTGTGATCCCACCTATACAGTTGCTCACAACAACAATGGTTTCGTTAGATATAACGAACGCAACTTCTCATGGGGTGACCAGAGACGACTTGCGGCCCTGTGCCGACGCCTTGTGAAGCGAGGCGCGACAGTGATCGTCAGCAACGCAGCCAACGATGAGATTCTCGATCTGTATAGCTGCCCGGAAGTCCATTCTGTGCACAGGAGCAGCACGGTCTGCCCGAGGTCAGACAAACGCCGGGTCGCGAAAGAGGTGGTTTTGGTGTTTAGGAGTTAGGGAATAGGGCTGGCCAGATCTGAGGGTTACTCCGCCTCGCTCTCATTGCGAGTATCTTCGCCTTTCAGATTCTTCGTGAGCGCCTCATCATATTCCCGCAGTTGAGCCAGTTGTTCGAAGCCAATCGTCTGTTGCTTGGCCGCATGCATCACGACCTTGCGCATTTCATTCAGTTTCTGCATCCATTCGGTTCTTTTCTCTTTATTGCCCGACTTTCCGAAAGCCAGCGTGTCCTGAAATAGAGACTAATTGTTCAGGGCTATGGCCCGGAAATCGATGAGATCGAGGTAATGCTCTTTTTTCCCCTTCCCTTGATCCTCCTCTAGCCGCGCGGTCGCTTTCTGGCGGATCTGCACGGGCACCCCGTTGTACCACCATGGGTCCTCGTGGTTATCTCCAAACTCCAGTTTCAGGGCTTTGATGATGAAGTCCTGGAGCCTCTGCTCGAGGGACACAATCAGTTTAAAAGCTTGCTCCTTCGTCTGTGCTGCCTCCAATTTCAGAGCTTCGAGGAGACCCTCCGGTTCGAACTCTGGGAACTTGTCATGGAGTGCTTTCTCACACTTCCGCCTGGTAAAGGTCAGCCCCTGGTTTCCCCGAGCGCCGGTTCGGAATTCTTTGTGTTGATCCGCAGAGCAACTGGCGAAATACTCGCCCAGCGCTTTACCGTAGGGTGCGAGCTTCTGGAGCAGTTCGTCGTTGGAGAGCTGGATGAGCTTGATGTGCCTCTTGTCTGACAAAAACTGGAAAACAGCGCGGAGGACTCCCATGCAAACACTAACACCATCGTTCATTGAAAGACCGCCGCCGTCACCCGCCCCCAGTCCCCACCAGTCTGGAACTGCGTCACGTATGAACCCGAACCAACCGTTGATTACTTGAATCGCGCGCTTGAGGGTACCGTCGTTCTCTCCGGTCCACAAGGGGCCGTATTCGACCCCCCTTTTTACGATAAACATCCCCGGCTGGCTGAGGTTACGGAACAAGTTTTCTAGGGTGATGCAGCGGACATCGGTTCGCGTCTCATCGGCGAGGAGGATGCGCCCATAGAATGGCGATTCTTCGTCCTCGTCGAGTGCTTGAACGGCCTTGGACGCAATTGCGGTCACGCGCTTGTCCTCGTCTTCAGCGTCCCAGTTCAATTCGGCGTAGAGCTCTTGTAGCAGGCTTCTCTTGACGCTCTTTTGCTCGTGATTGATGTCTATGAACAACTGGGCTTGTTTACTGGCTGGCAGCCCCTCGAAGGCCAGTATGCTGAGGTGGCTGGTCTTTGCCCTTTCAAGACCAGAGTATGCAAAGAGCCTGTGCTGTCCGTCGATGATCCAGGCGCATCGGTAAGAGGGCCTGAGGATTAGAGTGCCGGGTCTCGCGACCTCCTTTCCCCCGACGTTCTGCGAAGGTTCGAATTGCACGGTTCCCCTCCCCTCAAGGCTTATGACGATGTTTGTTGGGAAGATGCCATTCGCATCGATGTACTCCCTTATTCTCTTAAGACGGCTCTTCTTGATCATGCGTTGGTAGGTGTTTACGTCTGTCGCCTTGCCTTTGGCCCGGTGAGAGACGTAGCTTATCTTGAGCAGGTACTCTGGCGTAATCGGAAACGTGTAGCAGGTATATTTTCCAAGTCTGCTCTGAAGGGCCGGGATTCTCTTCTCTAGACCGTAGATCTGCTTTCCGGGGAGCAAGTCGGCAAAGAGCTGGTACTTTGCGGCTGGGCCGAGGTGTGACGCCACGTGCTCGTAATAGTCAAGGTCCTTCTCGTTTAGCAGGACAACCTTTTCCTTGTTTGCCCTCTCGCGGTCGTTCTCCCCCAGGATCAGGTTGGAAGTAAACATGACGAGGACTGGAACTCTCTTGTAATCGAGGGGAAACTGACGGGAGATCGCGCGAATGAACCTATCTCGGATTAGAGCATGCTTCGCAAGGTCTTTCTGAAACTCCCCGTATTTTCGTGGGCTGTCCGCGGACTTGCACTCGATGGCCAGGGCCACTTCGGGATCCAGCCCCATCACATCAATCTGGTTACATGTGCCGCTCTCGCTCTTCTCGTCCAGTTCGAGCTGCGCGCCCCCGTCCCCTGAGAGATGGGTAAAACCGAGCCTGTAGAGAAGGCACCAGGCGCGATCTTCCAGGGAGACACTTTTAGCCTTTGGTCGCGAGAGCCGCACGGCCGACTTCCCTTGCCGGTGCACCTGCCATCCCTCCTCCGGTGGCAGCTCAGAAGAATTGCTCGCAGGAACGCTCTTGAATTCTAATGGATTCATCCTCCTGCGGGCGAGGGATCGAAGATCATCGACCGGATATATATTCTTTAGCATCCGTCACACCGCTGTTTGCGCAGGGCGGATTCTGACAGGCCCAGAGTCACCCTGGCAAAGCCGGGGGCTTACCTTGCTGCTCTTATTGACACACAACCCACGTCTGGCGTATCCCCCATGGCAGCCAGGAGTCCGGGTCGGGTCGGGGATTTCAGGGTGCCATCTGCGAAGACCAAGGTCCCACTACCTCACCCTATCACCCCACCCACCCCATCACCCTCACTACCTCACCCACTCACCTACTCGTTCTCGCCAGCGTCGGCGAGGATGCGTTCGACGAGGTCGGGCGCCACCCGGAAATCGGCCGCGAGAAGAGCGTCAATGTGTGGGCGCACGGCGGTGATAATGCCTTTCCGCTTGGCGGCGAAGAGGACTCCGAGGGTTCCGATGATCGGGATGCCGAGGGCCTGCGCGAGGCGTCGCGCCGGACGATCGTCGACTATCAGGAGATCGGCGTGGGCTTCCAGTGCGAGACTGATGGCTTCGCTCTCTCCTGGCCCAAGAGAGGCACGCAATACCTGAGAGCCGAGGGGTTGTGCGAGCGGCCGCTCGTGAATCCATGTGGGTCGCGTCCGGCCGGCCGCGGTCTCTCGCGCCACGGCGGGCGGGATGAGCACCGTGGCAAAGAGCCGCTCCAGGAGCGCGAGTTGGCCGATGTGCTCGAGGGCGATCAGCGCGCTCGCGTCGCTGACGACGACGCTCACAGGGACTCGATCGTGGCTTTCTCGGCCGCCCACTCATCAGCGGTGGCCGCGAAGAGCGGGATCCCCAGGTGGGAGGCGTACTGGATGAAGTCCACGCGCGAGCGACCCAGGAACTCGCCTGCCCTGCCGCTCGAGATGACACCACGGCGGTAGAGCTCCAGGACGATCATTTCGCGCGCGGCATCTTGTGCGGACTGATTCGTCTGGTGCAGGAGCGCCGCCAGGCTTTCATCCAGCTCGACCCTGACGGTGTTCATGAGGCTCCTATTCTGACGCGCCCAGCAAAGGTCAGGTGGTGATGGTCGGTGGGTGACTAGAAGCTGCTTTTCGCGGCCGCCGGGGCCCACCACGGATGCGCTGTGGTGGAGTATCCGGGGGCCCGGTGGGAAATGTCAAGGGAAAAGGCGGACCAACGATGGGGTGCCCAGAGTCGGCGCTGGGCGGACCCGACCCGCGAGTTGGCCTGTGGGCGCGTTCGCTTTGGCCGACCGCGCCAGTTGAGGTAAGGGAAACGTGATTAGGCCGCGATGGATGCGACTGGCGGGCCGTGGTCAGCCCAGCCGGCACGGCTCTGGCGGGGCCGCGGCGTGGCCCGCGGCCGGATCGGCGCGCGGCGCAGAAAAGCAAGTCCTTATCATCCCCTCACCATCATCCATGGGACTCATCCGGGACGTTGCTTCCCAATTATCCTTGCGCGCGGTCCGAACCAAGCGTCATGGGAACCCGACGGAGCGGGCCCACGCGGCGCCCCCCGCTCACTTCGTGGCCAAGCACGTCATATTCTTTCAGGGCCACGCTACGCCCAGGCACACCGTTCCCGCCATCCTTAATCCGAGACGTTGCATCCGGAGTATCCTCGTCCGGAGATGGGGACGGTCATGAATTCATGCGATTCCCCTTCGAGCAGCCCGAGGCCTTTGAGAAGATCCTCGCGCATCTCCCTGCCTGTGCCGACGGCAGACAGGGGGCTCTGGCCCACCCCAGCCCACAGCCCGCCCGTCGCGGGGTACCCGTTGCCGTCATCTCGGCAACGGGTCATCGCCGCGTAATCACACAGCCTTCAGTGTCCGACGC